>Ga0326727_10000261_pt1 | contig 223332 bp, 212 predicted proteins | sample MB2enrmetagenome_FD_207643 | JGI IMG/M metagenome (GOLD analysis project Ga0326727, IMG submission 207643) | Lab enriched peat soil microbial communities from McLean, Ithaca, NY, United States - MB29MY | ecosystem: Environmental > Terrestrial > Soil > Wetlands > Peat | place: USA: New York... | reverse complement strand
ACCTCGAGCGGACAAGTCATCAGAAGGGCACGAAGCCAGTCATGAAGTGAGTCACGCTCGAGATCACCAACCCACAGCCCAGCAGCATCACTGAGCTGCGAGGTGGATCCTCACAGTCATGAAGGAGCTCCACGCAGCTCCCGCGTGACGGCCCGCCGCGGTGCGGGCCGGCGCCGATGCCGGAAGGGTGATCCGGTGGCGACGAGAGCGACGAGCAAGAAGGAGGGGGTCTCGCCCCGACGTTCGATTCCGAGTGTTGGCACACTCGGTGCTTCCCAAGGCAACACCGAACGAAGGAGGAAGACCCCCGTGACTACAGCACTATCACGCCGCTACGTCGGAATCGACTTGCACCGCCGGCGCTCGGTGGTCGCGACGATGAACGACGAGGGCGCGCGGCTCGGCTGCGTGCGCATCGACAACGGCCCGCTCGAGCTCGTGAAGGCGGTGACCGCCCATGGCGGCGAGATCGAGGTCGCCCTCGAGTCGACCTACGGCTTCTACTGGGTCGCCGACGTGCTCGCCGCTGAGCACATCCCCGTCCACCTCGTGCATCCGCTCGGGCTGCACTGGGAGAGCCGGCGGGTGAAAAACGACGAGCGAGACGCCGCGGAACTCGCAAACCGTCTGAGGCGAGGCGACCTCCCCGAGGCCTGGATCGCCCCAGCGGAGATCCGCGAGCTACGAGAGCTCTGCCGCTACCGGCTCAAGCTCACCGCTTACCGCACCTCGGCCAAGGCCCAGATCCACGCCATCATGGCCGAAGAGGGGATCGCGGAACGAACCGGCCGGCCTTGAGATCATCTCGCAGTCGGTCCAGCAGGACCGCAGCACCGAAGACGATCGAGCGAGGTGCCACTCCATCGACTTCAGCGGTTCGTGCTCCCTTGTTGCCCCGCACCCGAGCCCAGGCCACGACGAGGAACGCCGGGTCATAGACGAGGTTGGCGAGGTCATTGAAGCGACGGCCGGGATCGGCCTTCGCCCACTGGTGCAGCTTCGTTTGCATCGCAAGTACCCGCTGCTCGGCCCCATCCAGGTCCGGCCACGGATCGCCGGTATTCACCAGCGAACTCCTCGATCAACATGGATGCTGCGAACACGCTGGACCCCTTCGCCATGTGACCGGCTTTCCCGGCCTCGGACTACTACGGGTCCTCCGTCCCATCCTGGCGGCATCAGCCGACCACGGACCTTCCCGCCGGCCAGCTGGATGCTTGCCGGAGAGGGGACCACCAAGATGGTTCCCACGTTCACTCCCGAACCTTTCGACGGGGTCGGCGCCCAGCTATGCCCCTGCAGCATCGCCACGACTACGCCGCAGACCTTCATCGTGGCCTCCCCGCCGGCGACTTGACCCGGCCAGAGAGTTCCCCGCCAGACTTCAACTGGTGCGCGCTGCTCTGCAGCCCCGATCCACCAGGTTCGAGCTGCTGGGTCGCTTGAGGGGCTTTAGGACGCTGGTTCCTCACGTACGCCTTTCCGTCTCGCTAGCCGGACCCGGACCATCTGGCAGTACTGGCCCGTCCCGTCGTTGTCAGGGCTGCTATCCACCCTCGCCCCCGTGCCGGGGATCGGGCTGCCCTCAGTTTCAGCGACTCGCTGCGACGAGCCGGAGGCGGTGTCCTTTCACCACCGCAAGGTTCAAGAGCGCCTCGTGGCGCTCCAGGTCCGCCACCCAGAGCCTGTTCGGCTCAGAGGCCCTGAAGTTGCGCTCGACGAGGTCGGCGGGAGGTTCCGCCTGGGGATCGGGGATCGTCGTGCGCTTCTTCTTCCCCCCGATGACGCCCGTGAGCCCGAGGTTTCTCATGAGGCGCCCGACGTGGTCACGGCCGACGTCGATGTCCTCGCGGACAAGGGCCTGCCAGAGCTTTCTCACCCCGTAGACGGAGCGGTTGGCCTTGTGGGTCTCTACCAGCTTCTCCGACAGCTCTGCGTCGCGAACAGCCCGCAGGGACGGGGGCCGGGACTTGTGGTCGTAGTAGGTGGAGGGGGCGACCTGCAAGGTCTTGCAGATCGGCTCGACCCCGAACCGCTCCCGGTGAGCGTCGATGAACGCAGTTACTTCGGCTGTCGGCGGTCGAGCTCCGCCCCGAAGAAAATCGCTGCCGACTTCAGTATCTCGTTCGCCCGGCGCAGCTCGCGGTTCTCCTTTTCGAGCTCGCGCATGTGCCGGCGCTCGTCGGTGCTGAGCCCGAGGCGGTGCCCCTCGTCGATCTCGGCCTGGTTGACCCATTTGCGGAGCGTCTCGAGATTGAGACCAAGCTGGTTGGCGACTTTGCTGATCGCCCCCCGTTGCTCCCCGGACTCAGTCCTGATCTCGAACACGAGGCGAACGGCTCGTTCCCTCAGCTCAGCTGGGTACTTCCTCGGTGCTGGCATGACTCCATCCTTTCCAAAGAATGAAGCCTCCGAGAAACTCAGCGCGACTCAGCTAATCCCGGTGAACGAATCGGAGGCCGGCCCAGATGAACTCCGCGACACGCCTTGCAAGCAGCTCGGCCTCGGCATCGAGCGCCTCGCGTGAGCTCGAGGAGCTGCGGTTGGTTTGCGAGTGGAGCCAGTCGCGGGTCACTCCCTTGGCCATGCCGACTACCGCGGCCGCTAGCACTCGCTGATGGTCGGGATCGATGTCGGCTTGAATGAGCGGCCGGACCGCTGTCGCGATGGTGTCGTCGACCCGGCGCATCGCCTCGGCAAGCTCGAGGTCATAGGGGAGCGTGCTGTCGAGCAGCAGTCGTATGGCGGACTCGTTGTGAAGCACGAAGCGGAAATAAGCAGCGCAAACTGCGTCAACCTGCTGGCGTGGACCCGATGCCGACTCGGCCGCGGTGCTGAGAGCGCCAATGATCCGCACGACGACGTCGTCGAGCAGTTCGAGAAAGAGCGCTCGCTTGGATTTGAAGTGCTGGTAAAGGAGCGGTTTCGTCACGCCGGCTTCGCGGGCGATGTCGTCCATGGTCGTCGCGTCAAGTCCCGACCGCGCAAAAGTCACAAGCGCCACGTCGAGCAACTGGCGTCTGCGTCTGGCTGCCGGAAGGCGAAGCCTTCTCGGGATGTGGGTTGGACTCCTGACGGCCACGACCGGGCATCCTAGTTTTCAGGCGTGCCCATGACGGGAACCATGGACAGAGACAGCAAAAAGACGGCGAGCAGGGATCGGTTCAGTTCAGGTGTCCTGCGCCAACCACGCCTCCAGCCGGCCAGGCAGCTCTTCTAGCGAAAAGTGCGCCCTTGCCACCGCTTGATTGCGGTCGAGCAGTTCCGGATCGGGCTTCGCCAGCCATGCGGCCAATGGCGCCGGATCGTCTAGGTCGAACCACTGGAAGCCGAGATGCCGCAGCTCACGGCCGACCGGATAGGGACCGATGGCCAGGGGTCGCCGGCAAAGGGCCGACTCGACGCTCGGGTTCCCGAATCCCTCCCAGGTCGAAGGCAAGGTGACGACGTCGCAGGCAGCGTAGGCGTCTGCCATCCCCGCCTCCGGCCACGCTGGACCGCGAAGCACGTCCGTCTCGCGCCCGGCGACCGTGACCAGCCGCTCGAGCTCGCTGTCATAGCCGTCCTCGGGCGGTCCGAGCAGCCAGTAGGCGGCGCCGAGGCGAATTGCGAGACGCATCCCGCCGGCGACGTTCTTGCGGCGGATCGCTCGCGTTGGCTGGAGGACGACAAGGCGGTCCCGACCGACGCCGAGGGCCCGCCGTGCCGTCTCACGGTCGCCCAGGGGCGGATTCGGGTCGAAGCAGTTGTAGAACACGTCCGCATGGATCCCCCGCGCCGCCAGCTCGCGTCTCGACCTGGCGTTGATGCAGACATGGCGCCAGCTGGGATCTGTCGGAGGAGGCCCGAGGTGCTGGAGATGCGGCCGCTGCCAGGCGAGGTCATGGTGGCGCAGTATGGCGGGCCGGCCTCTCAGCGCCTCGGCGACGACCTCGCCTGCCACGGGATTCATCGGAAGAGAGCACAGGTTCTCCACGAGCACCAGGTCCGCGCCCGACAGAGCATCGTCGACCTCGGATCGCAGCGCAGGGAGGTCATCGACCATGGCGTCGGTGGCCAGGCCCGAGATCAGCCGATCGGCCTCGCCGGCCCCGGCGACAGTTGTCACGTCGAAGCCGAGCCGGCCGAAGGCCCAGGCCCACTTCGCGGCCTCCACGGAGACGCCGTCCTGGCCACCGAGCCTGTAAGAAACGACGGCCAGCGTGCCTGAGGCAGGGATGCTCACGCTCGCACCGTAGTGGGGACACTCCCTATCCATCCGGACACCTCGGCGAGGTCGACCCGGGCTCTGGCCGCAAACTCTTTTGCGACCGCGGGCGCCAGGCTCTAGAACTGAGCGGTGCAAAAACGGGCGTTGATCACAGGCATCACCGGTCAGGACGGTTCCTATCTCGCGGAATGGCTGTTGTCGGAGGGTTACGAGGTAATCGGCATGGTCCGGCGCTCGAGCACCCTCAACTTCGAGCGCGTCGCCCACATCCAGGACAAGTTGACTCTTGTCTCCGCAGACGTCCTCGACGAGGTCTCGATCATCGAGGTGCTGCGTGAGCAGCGCCCCGCCGAGGTTTACAATCTCGCCGCTCAGTCTTTCGTTCAGACATCTTGGGGCCAGCCGGTGCTCACGGGCGAGGTCACGGCGCTGGGCGTCACCCGCGTGCTCGACGCGATCCGCCTCACCGATCCCGAGATCCGCTTCTACCAGGCGAGCTCGTCGGAGATGTTCGGCAAGGTGCGGGAGGTCCCCCAGACGGAGCACACTCCCTTCTACCCCCGCAGCCCCTACGGCGTGGCGAAGGTTTACGGGCACTGGATCACAGTCAACTACCGTGAGAGCTACGGGCTGCACGCGTCATCGGGGATCCTGTTCAATCACGAGAGCCCGCGCCGGGGCCTCGAGTTCGTCACGCGCAAGGTCACCAACAGCGTTGCACGCATCAAGTTCGGCCTGGACACCGAGCTGCGCCTCGGCAACCTCGAGGCAAAACGTGACTGGGGCTACGCTGGCGACTACGTCCAGGCAATGTGGCTCATGGTCCAGCAGGACGAGCCCGAGGACTATGTGGTCGCGACCGGTGAGACGCACTCGGTACGAGAGCTGTGCGAGGTCGCGTTCGCCAGGGCGGGCCTCAACTACGAGGACCACGTTCGGATCGATGAGCGCTTCATACGACCTGCAGAGGTCGACTTCCTCGTCGGCAATTCCGCCAAGGTGCGGGAGAAGCTCAGCTGGAGGACGACCGTGGACTTCGCGGGGCTTGTCGAGATGATGGTCGACGCCGACATCGACGTGATGCGTCGTCAGGTCGCCTGAGCCGGATCCGCTCGAACCGGGGGCGCATCGCCAGGCCCTCTCAGGCGCGCGCCGCCGGGGCGACCACTCGCGTGACCTGGGCATCCAGTGCCCCCTAACATGGGCGATCTCCATGGCGCCTGCTGTTCGTCTCCACGAGGCCGTAGCGCTCGCCGGCCGTTTCCCCCTCCTCGCGGGAGCTTCCTTGGAAGTCAGCGAAGGCGAGGTGGTGCATCTGCGCGGCCCGAATGGGGCAGGCAAGACCAGTCTTCTCAAGGTGCTTGCGGGGCTGCTCGCCGTGCACTCGGGGGAGGCAACCGTGCTCGGTCGGGACCTCGTCGCTGACCGTCGCTGGGTTCGGCGCGAGGTCGGCATGCTCGGTCACCAGTCGTTCCTATATGAGGAGCTAACGGTGGAGGAGAATCTGCGCTTTGCCGTGCGAGCGGCCAGGAGCTCCGAGGCGGCCATTCACCCAGCGCTCGAGCAGTTCGGATTCGGTGGCCGTCTCGCGTCCATGCCTGTGGGACGGTGCTCCGCCGGCCAGCACCGCCGAGCCTCACTTGCTGTGCTTGTCGCTCGGGGCACTCGGCTCTGGCTCCTGGACGAGCCTCATGCCGGTCTCGACCAGCAAGGCCGTGATCTTCTGGACCAGCTTCTTGCTGGCTCCAGGGCAGCGGGCCGCACCGTCATCTTCACCTCGCACGAGCACGAGCGGGCGGAGGCCATCGCCGATCGGGTGATCCACCTCGCCGGGGGCCGCGTGGTCGAGCCACCCGAGCCGTCCGTGCAAGCACCGCGGCAAGGCGCCACCGCTCCGGCCAGCCCTACGAGCCCCACCAGCCCCGCCGCCCCGGCCAGACTCTCGAGCCCAGCCAGCCCAGCCAGCCCAGGCAGCCCAGCCAGCCCAGGCAGCCCGGCCAGCCCGGCCAGCCCGGCCGGTCGGGCCACCGCCGTCACGGAAGCACCCGCCCATGTTGCGTGACGCTGTGCTTGTCGCGGGAAAGGATCTCCGCATCGAGCTTCGTTCCCGCATCGGCCTCAATCAGGTCGGTCCGTTCGCCATCGCCGTCCTGCTCCTCTTCGGCCTGGCCTTGGGCCCCGACCGCGCCGTCCTCGCCCCCGCTTCGGCCGGACTCTTCTGGGTCGCCGTGCTGCTCTCGACGCTCTTGGCCGTGCAGCGCAGCTACGCCATCGAGTCGGCCGACGCGGCACGGGACGGCCTTCGCCTCTCGGGCCTCGACCCCGCCGGGATCTTTCTCGGCAAGGCCGGCGCTGTCGTAGCCCAGCTCCTCGTGCTCGAGGCCGGGCTAACCGTGGGCGTGGCGCTGCTCTACGGGGCGCACTTGTCCGGCGGTCTCGTCCTCATTGCCGCCTGCGCCGCCGGCACCCTCGGGCTGGCGGCGGTTGGCACGCTGTACGGAGTCGTCGCCTCGGGCCTACGGACGCGAGAAACACTCCTCCCCCTCCTCTTCCTCCCCGTGGTCGCCCCGGTCCTTCTCGCCGCCACCAAGGCATGGAACGCCGCCCTTGCCGGGACTCCCGGTCGCGCGAGCGGCTGGTTGGACGTGCTCGTGGTCTTCGCCGTGCTCTACATAGCGATCGGGACGGTCGCCTTCGGCCCATTGCTGGAGGACGGATGAGCACCCCCAGGTTCGCCCTTCCGCAGGGCCGCTCCCGGGCGCTCGGCGTGCTCGGCGCTGCCGCGCTCGTGGGCGTGGCGGCAACCGTGTGGTTGGGCCTTTTCGTCACGCCGCCGGACGAGTTCATGGGCAACCTGGTGCGCTTGCTCTACATCCACCCACCGATGGCCTGGGTGGCCTTCCTCGCCTACGGCATCGCCAGCCTCGCAAGCCTCCTCTACCTGTGGCCGAGGACACGGGCGGAGCACTTCGACCGTCTCGCCGGGGCCTCGGCAGAGGTCGGTGTCGTCTTCACAGGCCTCACGCTCGTCTCCGGGTCGATCTGGGGCCGGCCGACCTGGGGGGCGTGGTGGGTCTGGGACCCCCTGCTCACGACGACGGCACTCCTTTTCGTGCTCTACCTCGGCTATCTCGCCCTGCGGCGTGTTCCGAGCGAGTTCCACGTCCGGGCTCGCCGGTCGGCGATCGGAGCCCTGATCGCCTTTGTCGACGTGCCGATCGTCTACTTCTCGGTCGAGTGGTGGCGCAGCCTGCACCAGGCACCGACGGTGCTCAACCCGACCACGCACAAGACCTATGTGCACGGGTCGATGGCATGGACCTTGCTGCTCGGATTCGTGTCCTTCACGCTCGTCTACATCTGGCTCATGGCGCATCGTTACCGACTCGGCAAACTGGAGGACCTGGAGGACACCGAGGGTCTCGGCACCGCCCTCGCCGAGCGGCGGGCGGAGGGCGAGGTCGCATGAACGGCTATGTGGAAGCCGGCTACGTGGTCGTCCTAGGCACCCTCGGGACCTACGGGGTCACCCTTGTCGTGCGCGAGCGAGCCGCCCGGCGGCGTGTCGGCCAAGCGGTGAGCTCAGGGACCGCCACCGGCAGCAGCGACCCGCCCGAGGCCGGCGTCCCTGCAGCGGGCAGCGCCCGCGCCGGGGGCGGCGAGGAAACGGGACCGGGGACCTTGCCATGAGGGACGTCTCCACTGCTACCGGGCCCGCCGTCTCGCACCAGGGCACGCTCGAGGACGAGCCGAGCTCCGGCGACGCCGGGACCGCTCCGTCGGCGGCCGGACGCCGGCCGCGGCCGCTCAGCCCCGAACAGCGTCGGCAGCGACGGCGCCTGGAAGTGGTCGGGGTCGTCATCGTGACGGCGATCGGTTTCCTCGTTTTCAAGGGCCTCACCTCGGCGATCGTGTTCTTCAAGACCGCGAACGAAGCCGTTGCCCAGCGGGCGACGCTCGGCAACAGCACCTTCCAGCTCGAAGGCATGGTCCTGCCCGGGACCGTCCGCACCCTTCGGGACCGCTCGGGAACGACGGTGGCCTTCGTCGTGGAGTCGAGCGGCGTCAAGGTCGCTGTGACCAACACCGGGTCGCCCCCGCAACTTTTCCAACCGGGCATCCCGGTCATCGTCGTCGGTCACTTCGTAGGCGCGACGGACCGCTTCGCCTCGGACCAGATCCTCGTCAAGCACTCCAACAGCTACATCGCCGCCCACCCGGATCGGGTGAAAGCGCTGAACGGGACGACGAGATGAACGCTGCGCTGGGGTTGGTCGGAGTCGCCCTCGGCCTGCTCGCAGCGGTGTCGGGGGTTGTCACCATCGGCATCGGCCTGGCGACCGGGAGGCCGTCTTTGTACCGACATGCCCGCACCTTCGCCCTCTGGGTGCTCGCCGGTGCCGTCCTTGCGACCATCGCCATGGAGCGGGCACTCGTGCTCCATGACTTCTCGATCGCCTTCGTGGCGGCGAACAACAGCCGCGGGACGCCCCTTCTGTACTCCGTCACCGGCATGTGGTCGGCGCTCCAGGGCTCGATCCTGCTCTGGGCGCTCATACTCGCCGGCTACGTGGCGGCCATGACGCACGTCTTCCGCAAGCGGGCAGCGGACGCAGTCGTGGCATGGTCCAGCCTGGTCGCGCTGGTCGTCGCCGTCTTCTTCTTCGCTCTCATGGCCGGGCCGGCCAATCCCTTCGCGCATGTCGTCGGCCAGGTCCCGGTCGACGGATCCGGGCCGAATCCTCTCCTGCAGGACAACCCGCTCATCGCCTTCCACCCCGTCTTCTTGTACCTGGGCTTTGTCGGCTTCACCGTGCCGTTCTCCTTCGCCGTCGCCACGCTCGTCACGGGCCGCTTCAACGAGGGTTGGCTGCTGGAGACCCGCCGGTGGACCTTGTTCTCGTGGGCGTTTCTCACCATCGGCATCATGCTGGGGGCATGGTGGTCATACCAGGTCCTCGGCTGGGGCGGCTTTTGGGGCTGGGACCCGGTCGAGAACGCGGCGCTGCTCCCTTGGCTTTGCGGAACCGCGTACCTGCACTCGGTGATGGTCCAGGAGCGCCGCGGGCTGCTTCGCGTCTGGAACCTCTCCCTCCTCATCGCCGCCTTCTCGCTCACGATCCTCGGCACCTTCCTCACCCGCTCGGGCGTGCTCGTGTCGGTGCACTCCTTTTCGAACTCGAACGTGGGCCCGTTGCTGCTCGGTTTCTTCGCTCTCGTCGTCGCCACCGGGGTCGGGCTGATTGCCTGGCGAGGTGACAGGCTCCGTTCGCCGGGCACGATCGACGCCGCGGTCTCGAGAGAGGGCGCGTTCCTCGTCAACAACCTTCTCTTCGCCGGTTTCGCCCTCGTCGTGCTCCTGGGAACGGTCTTCCCGCTCTTCGTCGAGGCGGTCAACGGTCAGCAGGTCACCGTCGGCCGGCCCTACTTCGACGCCATGACGCTCCCGATCGGCCTGGCACTGCTGTTCTTCATGGCTGTCGCGCCGGCGCTCCCGTGGCGCAAGGCGGGCGAGGGCGTGCTGCGCCGCCGGCTCGCGATCCCGGCTTGGTTCGGCGTCGGGGTGGTCGTGGTCTGCGTGCTCGCGGGCGTGCGCGGGTTCGCGCCCCTCCTGGCCTTCGGGCTCGGCGGGTTCGCCGGGGCGAGCGCGATCCGCCAGCTGGTGCTCGCGGCCCTGTCATCGCACAGCGCCGGCGGGGGAGCCTGGCGGGCCCTGTTCGGCCGGGCGAACGGCGGGATGATCGTCCATCTCGGCGTCGTCGTCGTGGCCGTTGCCCTGTCGGCGGCGAGCTCCTATGGGCAGCGGACGCAGCTCGTGTTGAAGCCGGGGCAGGCTGTTCGCTACGACGGCCATGTCTTCTCCTACGTCGGCTCGAAACAATTCAGCCTTCCCAACAAGAGCGGCGAGATCGCCACCGTCCTCGTGGACGGGGCCCCCTTCCATCCGGCCATAAGCGTGTTCCCCGGGAGCGAGGGGATCGGCACCCCGGCAGTGGATTCCTCGGTGCGCGAGGACACGTATCTCACCGTCGCGAACATCGACCTCTCGTCCCACGGCCCGGCGACCATCGACGTCGTCATCCAGCCCATGGTGATGTGGCTCTGGGTCGGCGGGGCCATCACGGCCTTCGGGGCGGTGCTCGCCGCCATCCCGGGCCGTCGCCGCCGGGGGCTCGGCTCCGCGGACGAGCCCGCCGCGGCGGGCGCCGAGGATGAGACGGCAATGGCCGAAGGCCCGCCGTCGGACGAGGCTCGAGGGGGGCTGCCCCTGCCCGATGGCGGCGGAGGCGTTGCCGTGGGCACTCGAAAAGACCCGACCCCCGCCTCCGTCGGTGCCGGAACGGGTCCGTGAGCACGCCGATCTCCCGGCAGGGCGGGATGAAGCTCGCCCGTTGGGCCGCCTGTGGCGTCGGCCTTGGCGCGCTGGTGCTGGTCGCCGTGTTGGCGAGCCGCCCCGCCGCGACGCAGACTGCGTCGAGCTTTTTGATCGGCAAGGCCGCCCCGCCCGTGGCCGGCCGCAATCTCGCCGGCGGCGAGTCGTCGCTCGCCAACCTGCGGGGCCGCTTCGTGCTCCTGAACTTCTTCGCCAGCTGGTGCCCGCCGTGCCGGACCGAGTCACCGGAGCTCGTCAGGTTTGCCTACAGCCATCCGGACGGCCGGCAGGTCGCAGTGCTGGGTGTCGTCTACGGCGACACGGCGGCCAATGCGGCCGCATTCGAGCGGCAGGTCGGAGCCACGTGGCCCTCGGTCGTCGACCCGGGCGAGCGGATCGCGATCAGCTACGGCGTAGACGACCCACCGCAGTCGTTCCTCATCGCGCCGGACGGCCGGGTCGTGGACCGGATCCTCGGCGGCGTGAGTGCCGGAGGGCTCGATCGCCTCGTCGAGCACGCCGTGGCGGTCGGATCGTGATTGCCGCCATTGGTCAGGCCGCGAAGGGCGAGCACGGCCGTGAGCCAAAGGGTGGCGGGCACGAGCTCAGGCGGGGCGGTCATGGCGCCCTGTCGGTCCTCTCCTCGCGCCCGGCGTGGGTGCTGGTGGCCGTCGTCGCGATCGTCGCCCTGGCCATAGGAAGCGTGCATGCGCCCCAGCCGAGCTCGGCTGCGAGGATCGCCCATCTCGACAGCGTCATCAAGTGCCCGAGCTGCGTCGACCTTTCGATCGCTCAGTCGGACGCGCCCATCGCGATCGGACTGCGCGCCGAGGTCGCCACTTGGGTTCACGAGGGCCTGAGCGACTCGAGGATCGAGCAGCTCATCGTGGCCCGTTTCGGCGACCAAGGGCTGCTGGTTCCTTCAGGATCAGGAGCGGACGTGCTGCTGTGGGTGGTGCCGGTGTCAGTGGTCGGTGTGGCCGGCTTCCTGCTCGCCGCCTATCTGTGGAGGCGACGGAGCCTCGAGGCGCTCCCGTGAGCCTCAGGCGCTCGCTCACTCGGCGGGGCCCGGGGCAAAGGCGGCTGCCGTCCGACCCCGATGCGCTGGCGGACGAACGCGACTTCCTGCAGCGCTCGATCGAGGACCTCGAACGAGAGCGCGCCTCGGGAGAGGTGCAAGAGGAGGACTTCGCGCTTCTCCATTCCCGCTACGGCCAGCGGCTTGTCGAGGTCGAAGCCGCGATCGCGAATCTGGCGAGCGAGGAGCTGACGACCGGTGGCCAAGGCAGGACCCCAGGGAGTATTGACGCTCTGGCCCGGCTCCCGGACCCGAGGGGCAGGCACGAGGCTGCCCGCTCCGCCACCTTGATCAGGCGGCTGCGCCGAGGGCTCGGAAAAAGGCGGGTGCGGCTGGTGCTCGGGACTGCCGCCGCGTGTTGTTTCGTCGTGGCGGCGACGCTGCTCGCCGCTTCACTCGCCGGCGTTCGCCTGCCGGGTGAGTCGGCGACCGGCTCGGTGTCGCTCTCCTCGGCCCAACAGGAGCAGGAAACCCTCGACCGGGCCGCGATCCTCGGCAGCGAAGGCCAGGCGGCCGAGGCCGTCCAGCTTTACGACCAGGTCCTGCAAACCGACCCGAACCAACCGGACGCGCTCACCTACGGCGGCTGGTTGGTTCGCCTTGCCGGGCTCTCGGCGAAGAACCGGCTCGTGCTCGCGAAGGGCGATGCCTCGGTCGCTCGGGCCGTGAAGGTCGCGCCCGGCTATCCGGATGCTCACGCGCTGTTGGGCGTGATCCTCTACGAGGATTTCGGCAGGCCGGCGGCCGCTGTGGACCAGTTCTGGGAGGCGTTGGCCGTGGGCGCCTCGAAGAACCTTCTCGCGTCGGTTGCCCCGGTCGCGGTGAAGGCCTTCACGGCCGCCAGGCGACCTCTGCCCCCTCGCTATGTGGCGGCCATGAAGAGCCTTACGGCCCCGGGAGGCGGGTGACCTCGACCCGCGCAGTAGCCCGGTGACCTGCCGGGCCGGCGATCGGCCGGGCCGGCGGTCCGGTCAGCTGGTGAGCCGCCGGGCCAGCGACACGGTTCATGCGCCGGCGGCGCCGAGGGCCCGCAATCGCTCAACCACCGGCGGGAAGGTCGTGGCGAAGGCCTCGACGTCTTCCTCGGTGGTCGACCAGCCGACGGAGAGCCGAAGCGAGCGGTCCGGATCGACCCCCATCGCAGCGAGGACCGGGGAGGGCTCGATCGACTCGGAGGAGCAGGCGGAGCCGGAGTGGGCCGCCACCCCCGAGCGATCCAGCCCGAGCAGCACCGCCTCGGCCAGCACGCCTCCCACAGCCACGTTCACGATGTGCGGCGCCCGCCGGAGCGTGTCGCCGAGGGCGCTGACGCCGGCAACCGCGGTGGCGGCCTGCAGGAGGGCGTCGGTGAGGTACCAGGCGGCGGATTGCTCGTGCTCGAGGCGCCCAGGTTCGCTCAGCGCAGCCGCCGCTGCCCCAAAGCCGACGATTCCGAGGACGTTCTCGAATCCACCCCGTCGCGCCCTCTCCTGCGCGCCACCGACGATGAACGGCTCGAGACGCAGACCGCGGCGCACAACGAGCGCTCCTGTCCCCGGAGGGCCCCCGAACTTGTGGGCACTCACCGATACGAGGTCGGCGCCGAGCGCGTCGAGCTCGACGGGGAGATGACCGACTGCGACGGCAGCGTCGACATGCACCGGCACGCCCGCGGACCGGCAGCAACCCACGACCTCCGCCACCGGTTGCAGGGTCCCGACCTCGTGGTTGCACCACTGGCAATTCACAAGGGCGGGCCGTTCGCCCGCCCCGTCGGCGAGCAGCGCCTGGAGGTGGTCGAGATCGACTCGTCCCGTGGCGTCCACCTCGAGGCGCAGGACGGCACCTGATCGCCCGGCAGCCTCCCGGACGCACGAGTGCTCCACATCCGCGCAGATCATGGGCGCTCGGGGCCGAGCCACGCCCGCAGCGAAGATCGCGGCGTTGGCCGCCTCGGTGCCGCCACTCGTGAACACGACACGATTTGCCGTCGTGCCGAGGAGCAGAGCCACAGCTTCTCGAGCCCTCTCGACGGCGTCGCGTACGACATGGCCTTCGGCGTGCACCCGAGCGGGATCGCCGGCCTGGCGCCTTTCGAGCCATGTCGTCATCGCCCGGGCCGCCTCGGGACGCAGGACCGAGGTCGAGGCGTGGTCGAGATAGTGACGGTCGCTCAACGGCACGTGCACCCAGACCGCGTTCGGGTCGGGCTCAGCCTGCGACGGTGGAGCAGACCTCGTCGCCGCGTGCCCGGGACGAGAACCGCACCGGCACGCCGTCACCGCACAGGCCGTTCAATAGGCCTTCGACCAGTCCACGGTCGGCGGCGCACAGCACCGGATGATCGATCGCCGCGGCGCCAAAGGGGCAGTGGTCCCGCACGATGGCATTGGGCACGCCGGCGACGCCGCCGTGCGCCGCAAAGCCTTGCGCCGTCAAGGCGTGGGCCACCGATTGCATGGCGGAGCGCAGCGATCTCGGCGCCTCGCCGGGCGCCATCTGCAGGGCGAGCGAGCGGCCGTACTCAGCGCCCACCTCGTGGGCGATCTGCTCGGCCTGGACGGGATCGACGATCGCCAGGAGCCGACCCAAGAGCGCTAAGAGCAGGTCGTCCCGGAGGGCCGGCACGGCGGCCGTCGTGTCGCCGGCACCAGCGAGATAGCGCTTGGACGGGCGCCCGACTCCTGCACTGCCACGGTCCACGTAGACGTCGAGGTACCCGCCGGCGGCGAGTTTGTCGAGGTGATGACGGGCGACGTTGGGGTGAAGAGCGAAGTGCTCGGCCACCTCGCTGGCCGTCACGCCGCGGCGCTCGCGTGCGAACAGGTAGATCTGTCGCCGGGTCGCGTCCCCGAAGGCCGAGGTGATGGCGGCTACCGTCGCCGAGAAGCCCTCGTCAGTGCTCGCCGGTCTTTGTGCCTGGCGGGTGCCTTCGCTCACACCCGTTATCGTACCGGGGGCCGCCGCGCGGATGAGCAGGAAACAAAGATCGCCAAGGACGCGAATGACCGGGCTCCCACCAGGCTGATGACCAGTACCGACAGGCCTCTCGAGCGGGCCGTCCGTGCCGTCGCCGACCCGGGCTTGTTCCACAGCCTCGGTGATCTCGGGCTGGTGCGCTCGGTTGAGGTGGGTAAGCGCAGCACCAAGGTCGTTCTCGGCGTGCCCGCCGCGGGGCACCCGGCCCCGCGCGAGCTCGTCGATGCGGTCGCGGAAGCGGTCGTCGCGGCTGGGGGCGCCCCTGCGGACGTCGAGTTCGTCGACATGACCGAGGCCGAAGAGGCCGAGTTGGGTGCGAGGCTCCACGAGCTCGGCCGGGCGCCGGCCCGGCAGACCGGCGGCGGCAGTGCGCTCGGCGGCGGCAACGCGCCCGGGGGCGCTGCTGGCGGGCTCCACGCTCACGACGGCGCCGGCCACGGTGCTGAAGGACCGACACCCCGGACGAACCCGTTCGCGGACAAGTCGTCTCGCACCCGGGTCATCGCCGTCTCTTCGGGCAAGGGAGGAGTCGGCAAATCGACCGTGACCGTCAATCTCGCCGTCGCCTTGGCGCGCCAGGGCGCCTCGGTGGGGATCCTCGACGCGGACGTCTACGGCTTCTCGGTTCCTTCCATGTTGGGGATTGACCGTCCCCCAACTCTGGTCGGCGATCTTCTCGTCCCGCCGGTGGCCCACGGGGTCCGGTGCATCTCGATGGGCTTCTTCGTGGAAGAGGACCAGGCGGTCATGTGGCGGGGACCGATGTTGCACAAGGCCTTGGAGCAGTTCCTCGTGGACGTGCACTGGGGCCCGCTCGACTTCCTCGTGCTCGACCTGCCGCCCGGCACGGGCGATGTGGCGATGTCGATCGCTCAGTTCGTGCCCCGGGCCGAGGTGCTGGTCGTGACGACGCCCCAGCCTGCGGCCGAGCGTGTGGCCCAGCGCGCCGCCGTGCTCGCCCGCCAGCTCCGCCTGCCGGTGAGGGGCGTCGTCGAGAACCAGTCCTGGTTCACCGGCGACGACGGCAAGCGTTACGAGCTGTTCGGCCAGGGCGGCGGCGAGCAGCTGGCGAAGTCTCTGGGCGTGGCGTTGCTGGCGCAGATCCCGTTTTTTCCCGTGTTGCGCCGGGCCGGGGATGTCGGGGTGCCCGTGGCGGCTTTCGAACCGGAGGGAGAGGCCGGGCAGGCGTTCGCCTCGCTCGCAGAGCGCGTGGTGGCACTCGGGCCCGGACGCCGGTACCGCTCCGAGCTCTCGATCAGCTAAGGCCGAGCAGTCGAACTTCGCGGAGCCGAACGGCGACCGGCGCTGAACCTGGGGCCGCCGATCGCCGGGCCGCCAGGTGGGGGCGCCGATCGTCGGCCGCTGAGATGCGGGACCGATCGCCGGCCGCCAGGTGGGGGAGTGCTACACCCTCCCCATAGCGTCGAAGGCATGGAGGCGGCATCCTTGTCGGTGATGAGCGAGCAATCGCGGCGCTGGGCATCGACCATGAGCGGTCACCCGAGCGGCGAACCCGGGATTCGGACCGCACACAACCCGCCCGTTTCTGTGGGGGGTTCGTACCTGGGGGGCCCTTCCTTTGAGAGTCCCTCCGGTACAGGGCCGCCGGGGGTTCTCGACCGCGGGGCGCGAGAGGCCGAAGAAGAGTGGTTGTTGGAACCGGGCGCCACGCGATCGCTCGGAGCGGGAAGCCGTGCCGTCGAGGAGGTCGCCGACCCGTGGCGGACCTGTTTCGAGCGGGACCGGGACCGGATCATGCACTCGGCGGCCTTCCGGCGTCTGGCAGGGAAGACCCAGGTCTTCATCTTTCCTGCCGATCACCAGCGGACGCGGCTCACGCACGCTCTCGAGGTCACGCAGGTTGCGGCTGCGATCTCCCGCGCTTGCCGGTTGAACGTCGCTTTGACAGAGGCGATCGCCCTCGGCCACGACTGTGGTCACGGACCCGGCGGTCACGCGAGCGAGGAGGCCCTTTCGCCCTTCCTGCCCGAGGGCTTCGACCACGCCGTCTGGGGGGCAGACGTCACCGCCGCCTCGCTCAATCTCTGCGCCGAGACCCTGGACGGGATCCGGAACCACTCCTGGTCGCGGCCGTCGCCGGCCACGCCCGAGGGTGAGGTCGTCGCCCTTGCCGACCGGATCGCCTATTGCGCCCATGACCTCGAGGACGCCGTTCACGCGGGGATCGTCACCAACGGCGAGCTGCCGCCGCTCGTCGCCGAGCGCTGCGGCACCACGAGGGGCCGCCAGCTGAACGCCTTTGTCACCGACGCCGTCATGACGACGCTCTCGTCGCGAAAGGTCGCGATCAGTGAAGCCATGGGCGGGGCGCTGGAGGCGTTGCGCAGGTTCAACTACGAGCGCATCTACCTCCGCCCAGCTTCGATCGAACAGTCGGCGGCAGTCGTCGAGCTCCTGCGTTCCCTCGTCGATCATTACCTCAGCCACCCAGCCGCGATACCGGGCGCGACCGGGCTCCTGCCCGGCCACCCGGACACGGTCCGAGCCGCGGTCGGATACGTGAGCGGGATGACGGACCGCTTTGCGTGCACGAAAGCCGTGGAGCTTTTCGGCGTCAGAGCCACCGTTCTCGTGGACGCCATGAAGCCGTTGTGATAGCTGGCTGGTCTCGCCGCCGCACGCTCAAAGCTGGTCGAGCGGTCGCGGCATGTTGTGCCCCATCAGGTCATGGCGCAGGGCAATGTCCAAGTACGGACAAGCTAGAGAAACCGGGCTCGGCGGCATATAGCCCGCGCCCACTGCACGCCGCAGACCGGGTAGCCATCGGCCCAGGCGCCACGAAGAACGGTCCCATCTTGAACCGCTCCACCCGACCGGTCCCCTACGATGACGCGCAAGCGGAAGGAGCACTCGCGTGGACGTGCGCATCGGGATCATCCATTCGGTGAGAGAGCTCGACATCGATCTCCCAGAAGGGACCAAGCAGGAGGAAATCATCGCGGACGTCGACAAGGCTCTGGCTCAGCCCGATGGCGTCCTCTGGTTGGCCGACAAGCGCGGGCGCCACGTCGCAGTGCCCGCAGCCAAGATCGCCTATGTCGAGATCGGCGGCGGGGGCGAGGACCGGCGCGTCGGCTTCGGCACCTCCTGAGCTCAGAGCTCGGTGCCCGAGCTTCTCTCCTACAAGCTGCTCTTCGTCACCGGAAAAGGCGGCGTAGGCAAGACCACTGTCGCCGCCGCCATCGCTCTGCTCGCGAGCCAGCACGGCCGCCGGACTCTTGTCTGCGAGGCAGAGCCCAGAGGGGACCTTGCCCGCGCTTTCGAGTGCGGACCGACGCCGTTCGGCGGCTTGCGCGTCAGCGAAGACCTTGTGGCGATGTCGATGGACACAGAGGCGTCGCTTCGTGAGTACCTGCGGGTCGTAGCGAGGGTGCCCACCGTCGGACACATCTCTCCGGTGGCCAGGGCCTTCGACTTCGTGGCGACGGCGGCACCGGGGATCAGGGAGATCCTCACGGTCGGCAAGCTGTGTTTCGAGGTCCGAGAGGGCCACTATGACCTCGTCGTCGTCGACGCCTCCTCGACCGGCAGCGTCGTCGGCCAGCTGGCGGCGCCGACCGGCATCAACGAGCTGATCCGGGTGGGCCTGGTCAGGTCGCAGACGGACTGGATATTGGAGATCCTCGGTGACCCCTCCCGGACCGGGGCGGTGGTGGTCACGACGCCGGAGGAGATGCCCGTGACCGAGGCGATCGACCTGGCCGGTCGGCTGGCTGAAGAGACCCCCGTTCATCTGGCCTGCGTTGTCGCCAACAGGGTCCTGCCGGAGCTTTTCGGCCGTTCCGAGGAGCAGATCTTCAACGAGCTCGGCCGCCCGACGAGGCTCGATTTGATCGCCCGGGAGCTCGACTCGTCCCGCGAGCTCGTCGAGGACGTGCTCGCGGCGGCGAGGCTTGCCGTCACCGTGCGCCGGGACGGCGTCGCCCATCTGGAGCGGCTGAGGGCCGAGATCGCGGCGGAAGTGCCGCTTTTGTACCTGCCCTACCTGTTCGCACGCGCGCACGGGCTTCGAGCCGTTCGCCAGGTTGCCCGCGCCCTGTCCGAGGAGCTGTTGACGTGAGTCGGCGTGCGGGCGACCCCGGCTCGAGGCCCGGCACGCGCCGGTCCGCCGAGGCTGGGCATGCCGGCCCGACCGTGGCGCGGGACCAGACGCGCCGACTCGAGCAGCTCCTCTCGGCGAAGGAGATCGTGGTCGCTTGCGGCCCAGGCGGAGTCGGAAAGACCACCATCTCGGCCGCGCTCGCAGCCACGGCAGCCGCCCGTCTGGGCGGCCGGGTGCTCGTGCTCACCGTCGACCCGGCGCGCCGCCTGGCGGATGCGCTCGGGATCGCAGGGCTGGGCAACACGGCCCGCAGGGTGCCCGACGAGGCGTTCGCCGAGGCGGGGGTGCGCCCGAAAGGCGAGCTCTACGCCGCCATGCTCGACATGAGCGAGTCCTGGGACGCGCTCGTGCGCAGGTATGCGCCCGATCCCGGGACGGCGAGCGAGATCCTTTCCAACCCGCTCTACAAGAACATCACGCAGCGGTTCGCGCAGGGCCACGACTACATAGCCATGGAGCGGCTCTACGAGCTTCACGAGCAAGGCGACTACGACCTGCTTGTCGTCGACACCCCACCGTCGCTGAACGCGCTCGATCTTCTCGACGCGCCAGGGCGCATGGCCGAGTTCTTCTCCTCGAGGTTGTTGCGGTGGCTTATCGTGCCTTACCGGTCCCGGCTCGTGAATCTCGCCTCCCGGCCCTTCTATCAGGTCGCGGACCGCGTCCTGGGCAGCCAGTTCCTGGAGGACCTGGCAGGCTTCTTCATACTTTTCCAGACGATGAGGGACGGTTTCGTCGCCCGGGCGGACGCCGTGAACCGCCTGCTGCGCGACGTGCGCACGACCTTTGTCATTGTGACCACGCTCGAGGCGGTGCCAGCGGTGGACGCCGAGCAGCTCATCGAGAGCCTCCAGGCGCGCCGCCTGCATCTCGGCCTGCTCGTGTGCAACAGGGTGTTGCCGGGGTCCTTCTCGGACCCGTCCGTCGGCCACACCGCCGAGCTGCTCGGGCAGCGCTCAAGCCATCTCGCCGAGTCGTTGGCGGGCCGGCTTCCGGCGGACAAGGCGGCCGCCAGCCGTCCCACCTCCGACACGGTCGCCCGAGTGCTGAACGAAGTGGCCCGCAGCTTTGCCAATTTCCGGCTCGTGGCGACCCGTGAGGCCGAGCTGTTAGAGGAGCTCTCCACGGCGCACGAGGTGACGGCGGCCGTGCCCTATCACCCGGGGAATGTCACCGACCTGCGCAGTCTTTTGGACGTGGGCGCCAGGATCTGGGGCGACGAAGGCGCCGCGCCGAGCGGTGAAGCCGCGGCCACAGACCGGCCGAGAGGGCGTCGAGGCGCCGGCTCATCGAAGGAGGACACAGGGCCGATTGCGCCAGGACCCTCGGTCGGTCACTGACAGGCTTCACGGTCGCGACCGGCGCGGCATGATCTGGTGCACGCACCGGCCGGCCCTGGCCCAGGTCCGCGGCCGGTACAACAAGGAGGGAGCACACATATCGATGCCTGAGATCCTGACCGCCACCGAGATCGACCGACACCGGCTCGAGCCCTCGCGGCGCGAAGGCCGGGACGGCTGAGCGATGAATCCCTCTCTCGATCCGCTCCCGCTCGCGATGCTCCCTGCGCCCGACCTCATCCGCCGTTACACGTCCATCGAGGTCCCTCAACGCCTCCACCTGGAGAGCCTGATGGCGTCCTGGAGCCTTCTCGCCGATTTGTCGTTCTCCGACCTGTTGCTGTTCGTGCCCGTCACACGTGACAGCGGAGAGGGAGAGGAAACAGTGACCGGTGTCGGGCTGGCCGGAGTTGAGACAGCCGGGTTGGGGGCGGCTGAGCGCGGGGAGCCCACGGCGAGGCCCGAATCCCGGCCCGGCGAGCCTGGCGCGTTCGTTGTACTGGGACAGATTCGCCCCACCACGAGCCAGACCCTCTACGAGAGCGATCTCGTCGGCCAGGTTCAGCCCACCCAGAGCTTGCCGAACCTGGTTGAGGCTTATCAGAGCGGGGTGATCGTCCGCGCCGAGCAGCCCAGTGCCTTCGCCGACGGGCTCGTACGGATAACTCACATCCCCGTGCGCCACCGTGGAACGGTGCTCGGTGTGCTGTGCCGAATCTGGTCGCCATGGACAACCCGGCGGCGGGGCACGTTGGAACGCGTCTATCTCGAGCTTTTCGAGAGGTTGTCGGTCATGGTCGCCGACGGGCTGTTTCCTTTCGTCGACGACGAAGCTGCCGTCGAAGAGGCGCCCCGCGTGGGCGACGGCGTGCTCGTCATCGATTCTCGTGAGCGCATCACCTTCGCGTCACCGAACGCGGTGAACGCCTTGCATCGTGCGTCTATCACCTCCGCGATTCTCGGCTCGAGCTTGGCCGCCCTCGGGCTCGAGACCTCGGCCGTCGACGAGGCCTTCGCGAACAAGCTTCCGGCGATCGAGGAGGTCGAGAGGCTTCCTGACGTCATGTTGATGATCCGCTGCATTCCCCTCATCTCCAGGGGAGAGGTGACAGGCGCGGCGATCCTGCTTCGCGACGTCACGGATCTGCGCCGCAGGGACCGGCTCCTTTTGACCAAGGACGCGACCATTCGCGAGGTGCACCATCGCGTGAAGAACAACCTCCAGACGATCTCGTCCCTGCTTCGCCTCCAGGCGCGGCGTTTGGACGACACGGAGGCCGCTGGCCGGACAGCCTTGCTGGAAGCAGAGCGGCGTATTCGCGCCATCGCGCTGGTTCACGACATCTTGGCGCGCGACTCGACCGAGCAAGTGCCCTTCGAGGAGATCGTCTCGGCGCTCGTCGACATGGTCCGCGAGACGAACACGATCTCGTTCCCGGTCACGATCGAGGTCGAGGGAAGCCTGGGAGACGTGGCGGCGGCGGTGGCGACTCCGCTCGCGGTCGCAATCGCCGAGCTCCTCCAGAACGCCATGGAGCACGCCTTTCCGGAGGCGTGGACTACGGGGCGCTGGAAGGGGGCAGAGGCGTGTGTCGAGCTCGTGCTCAACGAGCGACCCGACGCGCTGGAGGTCGTGGTGCGAGACAACGGCCGGGGCTTGCCCGAGGGCTTCGACGTCGACCGGACACGCAGCCTCGGCCTGTCGATCGTCCGTGACCTGGTTCGCAGTCAGCTGGGCGGCACGATCAAGATGGACTCGGACGAGGGCACCGTCGTCCGGCTCGACATCCCGGTGAGCGGGCGGGCCAGCTAGGGAACTGAGGCGCTGAGCAGGTTCAGTAGGGCTCTGACGGGAGCAACTGGGCGCTGAGCAGGTTCAGCCGGCGGCGCGAGCGTTCAGCAGGCGTGGCGGCGCTGGGCGGAAAGCCAAGCCTTGCGCAGCTTGCGACGCTCTTCTTCCGAGGTGGCTCCCCACACGCCAGACTCCTGGTTGGTAGCGAGGGCGAACTCGAGACAAGGATCGCGGGCCTCGCACTCGAAGCAGACCCCTTTTGCGGCCTCGATCTGCTCGATTGCTTGACCCGTAGTTCCGATGGGAAAGAACAGGTCAGGGTCAGTGTCCCGACAAGCCGCCACCTGGCGCCAATCGTCGCTGTCCCACTCCGTCGAGCGGGTCCAAGTCAGAGCCACCCTGCCTCCTCTGCAGTTGCCGATCGCCGTGGACGCCCACCGTCGACCACACGCGTTCGTGAACAGAATCACAAAACTGGTGTCCGGAAACCGACCTTGTGCGGGCTGGAGGCCGGCGAAGAGGCGGTCAGTTCTCGAACTGCGGCCCAATCCTAAAGTAGGTGAGGGCCCGATGCAAGCATGTGATCACGATCACGAACTGCCCGGAGGGCTCGCCTGCCGACCCCCTCTGAGCTGGGACGGCGATGGCGCTGGCAGGGTGCGAGGGGAGGAGAGACGTTGACAGAGATCTTCGCCCACCGAGGATCGTGGCATCTGACCAGGGAAAACACTGTCCCGGCTTTCATCGCCGCCCGGGAGCTCGGCGCGGACGGAGTCGAGCTCGACGTGCAGCTGACGGCTGACGGTGCCGTTGTCGTCCATCACGACTCCGACCTGCCCGGTGTCGGCCCAATTGCGACCCTCTCGTCAAAGGAGCTGCCTGACTGGCTTCCCACTCTCGGCGAGGCGCTGGAGGCTTGCGCGCCTCTGGCGGTGAACGTCGAGATCAAAGACGAAGGTCCGGCCGGAGCCGCACAGGGCCGCGCCCTCGCGTCGAAAGTGGCAGCGCTCCTGTCGCCTCGGAGGGAGGCGGCTCGGATCGTGGTCTCGTCGTTCTCTCTCTCGGCGATCGACGAAGTGCGCGCCTGTGCCCCGAGTCTGGCGACGGCGCTGCTCATCGACGTCGCAGGCGATCCGATGGCATCACTCGTGACCGCTCATCGCCATGGGCACCGTGGCCTGCATCCGTTCTTTCTCGATGTGGACGAAGCCCTCATGAAGGCCGCCAAGGAGTCCGGCATGGCGATCCGGGCGTGGACAGTGGACGATCCGGCCCGCGTCGCCGCGCTCGCCGTACTCGATGTCGACGCGGTCATCACAAACGACGTTCCCGCGGCCCTTCACGCGATCGGGCGCTCCCGGCCGCGAGCGGATCCACGACCGCCGGGCAGTGTCTGAGCAGCCGTTCCTGGCGCTCCGGTTGGCCAATGGGCGACTCGTCGGAGAGAATCGCCGCATGAATGTCGCGGTATGCGTGAAGCAGATACCAGATACGGCCTCGCCCTATGCCCTCGAGCCCGAGGACTACACACTCGTTCGCGAGGGGAAGCTGATCATGGACGATTCCGATAGCTACGGGGTGGAGATGGGCCTGCAGCTCGTGGAGGCTGCCGGAGGCGGCGAGGTCTCCTTGGTCTCGATGGCCCCGAACGGAGAAACGAGCGGGCTGCGCAACGCCCTGGCGATCGGAGCAGCCAAGGCCGTCCTGGTGTCAGATCCGGTGCTCGCCGGATCGGACGCCCTCGGAACCGCGAAGGTTCTCGCCGCGGCCATACGACGGCTGGAACCGGACCTCGTGATCGCCGCCACCGAGTCGACCGACGGCTATACGGGTACGACGCCTGTCCAGATCGCGGAGCTGCTGGGCTGGCCGTCTGTGAGCTTCGCCAAGCACGTCGAGGTCTCGGGCGGACTGCTTCGAGTCCGGCGCCAGACCGAGGCAGGCTACGACGAGGTCGCGTGTCCGCTTCCGGCCGTCGTGACGGTGACAGCCGGAGTCGTCGAGCCGCGCTACCCGTCGTTCAAGGGGATCATGGCCGCGAAGTCCAAGCCCATCGAGGAGCTGAAGGTGGCGGATCTCGGGCTCGATCCCGCAGAGGTCGGATTTGCCGGTGCCCGCCAGCAGGTGATCTCCGTCGAAGCTGCCGAGGCCCGCAAGGCAGGCGAGATCGTCGTCGACGATGGCGAGGCTCATGAGCGCGTGATCAGCTTTCTAGAGCAGCTCAAGATCCTGTAGGAGGGGGGCCGGAGTGGAAGAGATCTGGGTGCTCGCCGAACAGCGCGGTGGTGTTCCGGCCGGCATCGTCCTCGAGTTGCTGACCGCGGCGCGCGATTTCGGCAGAGTCGTCGAGGCCGTCACCTGGGGCACCGGCTCGGCGAGCGCGGCCACGACCCTCGGTCAGTACGGGGCGACGAAGGTGCACGACATCGGTGACATCGGAGAGTCGTTGCCCGGGCCCAAGGTCGCAGCCGCGATCGCGGCTCACATCTTGGGCGGTGATCGCCCCGATGCCATCCTCATCGGCGCGACCTACGACGGCCGCGACATCGCGGCTCGACTGTCGGTCCGCCTCGACCTGCCCGTGCTGACCAACATCGTGGGCATCGACGCCTCAGACGGCGCGCTGACCACCGAGCACGCGATCTTCGGCGGCTCGGCGCTGCTCCGGGCGCGCTTTACGGGAGGCGACCCAGGAATATTCGTGATCCGGGCGAAGTCCTTCGCGGCCGAGCCGGCTAGCCCGGCAGAAACGGCCGAGGGGGCAGCCCTCCCCGAGCCCGCGGCATCGCCGGTGATCGTGGTCATGGAGGTTCCCGACACGGGACAAAGCGATGCCGCCAGGATCGTCGCTCGCCACGAGGAGGAGCGCGGCGGTCCCAAGCTCGACGAAGCCGCCGTCGTGGTATCCGGTGGCCGTGGCCTCGGCTCGCCCGACAATTACTCACTCATCACCGAGCTCGCGCAACTGCTCAACGGCGCTCCGGGCGCGTCACGCGCCATTGTCGATGCAGGCTGGGTGCCCTACGCCTTCCAGGTGGGCCAGACCGGCAAGACGGTCAAGCCGACGGTCTACATCGCCTGCGGGATCTCCGGGGCGACTCAGCACATGGTGGGCATGAAGTCTGCCAAGAACATCATCGCGATCAACAAGGACCGCGAGGCCCCGATCTTCACGATCGCGGACCTTGGTGTCGTCGGTGACGTCACCAAGGTGATCCCCAAGCTGATCGAGGAGCTCCGAGCTCGTCGCTAGCCGGCCCGAGCGCCCGGGGCCGTCGCCGGCGCCTTTCCGCCCAACCGCCGGGCACAAGCCCCATCAGCACGGCCCCTCAGACGCCTGCGGGCCTCCACCCCCAGGGGCTGAGGGATGTGTATCGTCGGGCGGCCGAAGCCATACGAGACCCGCGTGGCGAAAGCTCACATGAAGGACTCGCCGGTTGCTTTTTCCGACCATTGACTTCGCAATCTTCTTCGGGATCGTCTTCATCGGCAACTGGCTCCTCGCGCCCTTCCCGAAACGCTGGCGGGTCTTCATCCTCGTCGCCAGTTACGTCTTCTACGGATGGTGGGACTGGCGCTTCGTCTTCCTCCTCGCCGTCTCCACCGTGTGCACGATCGCCGGCGGTCGTCTCGTCCACCGGGCCCGCACCGAGGCCGGCAGGCGAGCGTGGATGATCACCGCCGTCGTGGCGGAGCTGGGCCTGCTCGGTTGGTTCAAGTACGCGGGCTGGTTCAGCGTCAACCTCGACAACGTTCTGCACCATCTCGGGATGGGCGACCCCGTCCCATTGATCCAGGTCACGCTCCCGGTCGGGATCTCGTTTTTCACCTTCATGGGGCTGTCGTATGTGATCGACATCTACCGGGGGAGTCTCGAGCCCTCACCCTGGTTGGACGTGGCAGTCTTCGTCGCCTTCTTCCCGCACCTCGTGGCGGGGCCGATCGTGCGCGGCGCGGACTTGCTCCCGCAGATCCGCAGGGCGCACCGACGCGACCCGCGCCGGATAGCCCTGCCCAGGGCCGCGTACCTCATCTTCGGTGGCCTGTTCAAAAAGGTCGTGCTCTCCAGCTACATCTCCTCACAGATAGTCGACCCGGTCTTCGCGAACCCGCACACGCACTCCTCGCTCGAGGTGCTGCTGGGCGTGTACGGCTACGCGGTACAGATCTACTGCGACTTCAGCGGCTACACCGACATTGCCATCGGCTGCGCTCTCCTGCTCGGCTTTCGCTTTCCGGAGAACTTCAACGCTCCCTACACGGCCACGTCCCTGCAGGATTTCTGGCGGCGGTGGCACATGACCTTGTCGTCGTGGCTGCGTGACTATCTCTACATCCCGCTCGGTGGCAATCACGGATCGCGGCGCGCGATGTACCGCAACATCATGATCACGATGGTTCTCGGCGGGTTGTGGCACGGGGCCGCTTGGACCTTCGTCGCCTGGGGTGCCTACCACGGCATAGGACAGTGCCTGGGCCACTACCGACGGGCGAAACGGGTCGAGGCGGGGCTCCCCGCTCAACGACAGGGGCGGTGGTGGGTGGCGTGGGAACGGTTTGCGACCTTCCAGCTCGTTTGCGTGGGATGGGTCTTTTTCCGCGCGACCTCGTTCGGGAACGCCTTCGCGATCTTCGGACGGCTGTTCACGGGCTGGACCCAGCCGTCCCCGCTGGTGAATTTCGCCGTGCTGCTCACTCTCGTGGTCGGCATCGGGTCCCAATACGTGCCCAAAGTGCTTCCCCTGCGCGCGCAAGAGGTGTTCTCACGCCTTAGCGTGTTCGCTCAGGGAGCGGTGCTGGCGGCCGTGCTCCTCGTCATCACGACGCTAGGGCCCCCGGGTGTGGCGCCGTTCATCTACTTCCGATTTTGAGACTGGGACGATCTTGTCGAAGGTGGCGCGGGCTTCTTGAGGATTTTCAGGACCGGACACGGGTCGGCTGACCGCGAGCCCGGTCGCAAGGGCGATCGGGAACGGAGCAGCGGCAGAGCACGCTCGGACAGAGCGGCCAAAGACGCCCCGCCGAGGCAGTCCCTGATTTCCCGCAGGGCGGGGAAAGACTCCGGCTCGAAAGACGCCCCGCCGAGGCAGTCCCTGATTTCCCGCAGGGCGGGGAAAGACTCCGGCTCGAAAGACGCCCCGCCGAGGCAGTCCCTGATTTCCCGCAGGGCGGGGAAAGACTCCGGCTCGAAAGACGCCCCGCCGAGACGCTCCGTAACTGGCAGGGCGTCGAGAGCCATCTCCTCTAGGGCGCCGGCGACCCCGGCCCGGGCTCGGCCGGCGCAAGCTGCCTCTGAGCCATTGGTGCGCCGCCGTACCCAAAGCCCGCAAGGGCAAACCGGCCAGCAGTCGCCGGCCCGTCGACAAGTCCCGGCCCGAAGACAAGTCCCGGCCGGTTCCCAGGTCCCCGTCCGTCGACAAGTCCCGGCCGGTTCCCAAGTCCCCGTCCGTCGACAAGTCCCGGCCGGTTCCCGAGTCCCCGTCCGTCGACAAGTCCCGGCCGGTTCCCGAGTCCCCGTCCGTCGACAAGTCCCGGCTCCTCCCCAGGTCCTGCGCCGTCAGGAGGCACCGGTGCGTGCAGAGGATGAAGGCGCGCCGACCGACAAGCGGAGAAGAGCGTCAGCGGGTCGCATACTGGCCGTTGGAGGGCTCTGTTTCCTGATCTGGCTGTTGTTCGACGCCAATCAGCTCTACCACTCTGCGGAGGCAGGCCAGATCGGAGTGCGCCGCAGCGTCGCGGTGACCATCCTCCGGCCGATCGCCGCGCTCTCGAACGCGCTGCGGATCTCCGGGCCAGTGAACGCCACCGACAGCGCCCTCGGCAGGTGCGGGATAGGGGGGGCACCGGTGTGCGGCAGCGGAGGCAGCACCCTCCCCATCACCGTCTCGAGCACGATCCCCAGCACCACTCCAACCACCATTCCTCGGCCGGTGATTGTGACGGTGCGGTTGCCAACGGGCTATATGGGCCTTCTCGGCGAGCCGCATCTCGGCGGATTGCCGTCGCCTCCGCTGCCTACCGCGTCTTGGCCACCGCCGATCGCGTCCCCGACGGCTCGTCACCCTCTGACGCTGCTCTCGATCGGTGACTCCATCGGAGAGGACCTCGGCTATGGCCTCGGCGACGTGTTCTCGACCGACTCCGCCGTTCGCGTCGTCCAAGAGGGGCTCGAGGACACCGGCCTCGCACGGGCCGACTATTACAACTGGCCGGCGACCCTGGAGGTCGACCTGCGGCAGTACCACCCCAAGATCGTGGTCGTCATGATGGGGGCGAACGACGCGCAGGCGTTCTACGCGGGCAACAACGTGTGGCTCTCGTTCGGGCCGCCGCCGGCGCACCCATCTTGGTGGCAGGCCTACCAGGCCCGTGTCGCGCTCATCATGCAGGAGGCGACCGACGCAGGTGCCCATGTCATGTGGGTCGGTCTGCCGCCGATGGGCCCGGGCTCAACGGTCCCGAGCTGGTTCCCCCAGCAGCTGAACAAGATCTTTTCCACCGAGGCGCTCGCCCATCCTGGGGTGACGTACTTCCCGGCGACGAAGGTTCTCTCCAACAAGGAGGGCGGGTTCACGACCTACTTGTGGATTGGCGGATCGCCGCAGCAGATCCGCTCCAACGACGGCGTGCACCTGCTCCCCCCGGGCTATGACCTGCTTGCCCAAGATCTCGTCCAGCCGATGGAACGGGCCTGGCACGTGAACCTGCACGTCGGCTAGCTCAGTGCCCTCCCGGGGAGGCGCGCCTGCTAGCTTGCTCGATCTCCGCCTCGGCCGCCTCACGGCCCGCCCAGGTCGCACCTTCGACGGACTTGCCAGGCTCCAGGTCCTTGTAGACCTCGAAGAAATGCTGGATCTCGAGCCGGTCGAACTCGGGAAGGTGGCGCAGATCCTGCAGGTGCTCCTGGCGAGGATCGCGGGCCGGTACCGCGATGATCTTGTCGTCGGGCCCTTTCTCGTCTGTCATCCGGAACATCCCGATCGCCCTCGAGCGGACGACGCAGCCAGGAAACGTCGGTTCCTCGACCAGCACGAGAGCATCGAGCGGATCACCGTCGAGCCCAAGGGTCCCGTCGACGAAACCGTAGTCCGCGGGGTAGCGGGTCGAGGTGAAAAGCATCCGGTCCAGGTAGATCCGGCCCGTGGCGTGGTCCATCTCGTACTTGTTCCGCTGGCCCTTTGGGATCTCCACGACCACTTCGAATTCCATCAGCTGACCTCCGGGGCAGGCTGGGGGGCGGCGGCGGCGCGCCGGAGCAGCTCGACCAGCGGAGCCTGTAGACCCGGTGCCGCGACCACGATGGTCGGCCCCTCGAACAGCCCCTCGAGGGCGATGACCGTGGCCCCGGCCTCTCGGGCGATGAGGCCGCCTGCGGCGCTGTCCCATGGCTTGAGCTCCGACTCGTAGAAGGCGTCGAGACGTCCGCAGGCCACTGCGCAGAGATCGAGCGCGGCCGAGCCGGCACGCCTGATGTCGCGCACTTCGGGCAAGACGACCGAAAGCAGACGAGCTTGAACGGCCCGGTTCCGGGCGCTGTAGGAGAAGCCAGTGCCGACGAGCGCCTCGCCAATCGGCCGGCCCGTCGCCTCGAGCCGCAGCTCGCGGCCGTCCAATGCGGCGCCGGACCCCTCAGAGGCGGTGAACATCTCGCCGGTGGACGGATTGTGGACCACCCCCACGATGCTCCGGCCTGCCAGCCAGGCTGCGATCGACACCGAGAAGATGGGGATGCCGTAGAGATAGTTGATGGTGCCGTCCAGCGGATCGATGACCCAAGTCAAGCCGGTGGAGCCTTTCCTGGAGCTGCCTTCCTCGCCATGGACGCCGTCGTCGGGCCGGGCAGCCAGCAAGGAGCCAACGATCAGCGCCTCACTCGAGCGGTCGACGTCGGTGACAAGATCGGTCGGGCTCGATTTCGCCGAGGCACCGCCGGCGAGCAGGAGGCCTCCGGCAACCTCGGGCAGTCGGGCGCGCAAGAGCTGGCCGGCCGCGAGGGCGACCTCCTGAGCGAGCTCCAAGAGCTCGAGCTGCGCCTTCACGTCCCGACCCTGCTCCCCATCGGCCCCCGCCGGCCCGGTCATGGCGCGCGGCGTCCGGTGCCGGCCGGGGCGCCCCCGCGCAGGCTGACGAGTTGGGCCAAACGGGCCACGAGAACCTCGATCACGAGCTCGTCCGGCCAGTCCACCACGCCGCGAAGATCGAGATCGGCATCGGCGATCAGGCTAATGGCCCGGGCGATGCGCTCGGGGCCGAGCCTTCGCGCCTGCGCGAGCGCCTTTTGGGCAGGGAAGGGCTTCAAGTCGAGGAAGGAGGCTGCGGCACTCGAGTCGGTTATGCCGGTGCCGTCGAGGCGCAGCATCGCCCCGTAATGCCTGTGCAGCGTGGCCAGCACCTGGAAGGGGTGACGGCCTCCAGAGCCGAGCAGGCGATGCGCGACCCGCACTGCGGTCTTCGCGTCGCCGTTGTCGAGGGCGTCGGTGAGGTCCCACGGCGGCGCTCCACCTTCTTCTCCGAGAAACGGCTCCAGTTGCGCCAGCGTCACCCGCTCACCCTCGCCGTATGCGGCCGCGAGAACGTCCAAGAGCGGGTGCAAGCGCGACAGGTCTTCGCCGAGGTGCTTCTCCAGGAGCTGGCGGGCGGCAGGCTCGAGGTGGACGGGCCCGCGCTGCAGCTGCTCGTTTAGCCACTGCGTTCGCGCCTTGCTGGACGAGCCCGGCGAGGTGTCGATCTCCCGACCGCGAGCCTTGACCACCTTGGCGAGGGGAGCGGGCAGGGCCTTGCCGACCACCGCCAGCACGAGGACGTTCGGCGCGAACGGCTCGTCGAGGCGCGAGGCGAGCTCGGCAACCTGGGCGGCATCGAGGTTCTCCGCCTCGCGCAGCACGACGATGCGGCGATCGGCCAGGAACGCAGGTGTGAACAGCGCGTCGATCACCGCACCGATCACGCCCTCGTCGCTGCTGGGAGGCGCCGGCACCCGGTGCTCCTCGACGGCGACAGCGAGGCTGCCCCCGGTCATCGACGCGTCCTCGGCCTCCTCGGCTGAGCCATTCGGCGAGGTGAGCTCGGCGAGAAGCTGGCTGACGCCACGGTCGACAAGGGTTGGTTCGGCACCCTTTATGACGAAGACGGCTGTGGACTCAGCGGACTGGGTGCTCATCTCGGCTCGGGCTCCTTTTCCGCTCCGGGCGCCGGGGCCGCGTCGCCGGCTTCGCTTTCGGTTCCGGGCGCCAACTCCATGATCGCGGCCAACAGGTCGCGGACCTTGCAGGTGCCGGCGACATCGTGGACCCGGATCAGGCGGCAGCCGCCTGCGATCCCGAGCGCGGCAGAGGCGAGGGAGGCGGTGCGGCGCTCCCCGATGCCGAGCTCGAGCAGGACTCCGAGGAAGGTCTTGTTCGACGAGGACAAGAGCAACGGGTAGCCGAGCGAGGCGAGCCGGGCAGAGCTCTGCAAGAGCAGCAGTGACTGGTCGGGCGTCTTGCCGAGGTCGAGGCCGGCGTCGAGGATGATGTGATCGGCCGGGATCCCGCTCGCGAGGGCGCGCTCGGCACGCAGCAAGAGGAAACGCTCCACATCAGCGACGAGATCGTCATAGTGGGGCTCGGGATCCGGCACTCGCGGCGACAGGCGTATATGGGTGGCCACCACGCTGGCTTTGGCGGCCGCGGCGACCTGGAGGTAATCGGGGTCGGCGAAGCCGCTGATGTCGTTGCCCAGGACCGCTCCGGCTTCGAAGGCGGCCGCGGCCACCGGCGCCCTCCAGGTGTCGACCGAAAGCGGCACGTCGTAGCGGTCGTGGAGGGAGGCGATGACCGGCACGACCCGGTCCAGCTCCTCGGCCTCGGTCACTTCTGGACCGGGGCCCGCCTTCACCCCGCCCACGTCGAGCGCGTCGGCGCCCTCCCGGACCAGCTGCTCCGCACGCGCGAAGAAACGGTCCAAGTTGAAATACGCACCTTTGTCGAAAAACGAGTCCGTCGTGCGGTTGAGGATGCCTATCACCAGTGCCCGGGTCGCAAGGTCGTAGCGATGCCGGCCCAGGCCGAGGGGGACTGGGTGCCTAGGCCACCACACAGGGCTGTGTGTCAGCTGCACGCCTGTGCCCGGGCGGACCCTGTCAGAACAGCCGGGAAGCCAGGGCCCGGCGGTACTGATCGCGCCTCGGGTCCGAGGGATCCATCGTCTCGAGGAGGTCCACGAACTCCTGGCGCGCCTCGTCGTCGCTCTTCACCCGCTCCAGTAGGGCGTCCAGGTGCGTTTCCAGCTCGGCGCCACCGCCCGCGCCGTTCGCGTTCGGCGCTACCGGCGTGCCGGCGACTGCCAGCCGAGCGAGCGCGGCGACGCGCCGGGCCTCGCCGACGTCGGGGATCTTGGCGAGCAGGCCCAGCGCCTCCTCGGCTTCGCCGCGTGCGACGAGGATCTCGGCTAGGCCGACGACGGCAGCAGGCAGGTCGGACTCGATCTCGAGTGCCCTGCGGAGCGAGGCCTCATCGCCCGCGGCGACCAGTTTCTCGGCTTCGCTCGGGGTGGGCAGCAGCCTGTTGACGAACTCGCGGACGGCGCTCTCGCCGAGCGCGCCGATAAACCGGTCGACGATCTGGCGGTTCCTGATCGCGAAGACGGCCGGGATCGACTGCACCTGGAAGCTCTGCGCGATGAGAGGGTTCTCGTCGACGTTGACCTTCACGAGCTCGACGGCGCCGTCGGTCGCGTCGACCACGCGCTCGATGATCGGGCTGAGGGCCTTGCATGGCCCGCACCAGGGAGCCCACAGGTCGACGAGGACGGGAACGGTGTCCGAACGGACGAGGACATCCTCCTCGAAGGAGGCGTCTGTAGAGTCGAGTGTCATTGAGCGCGACCCTACCGGCTTGCCGAGCCCACCTGCCCTTCGATGCTCACGAGCGCCCTGCCCCTGGTGCCGCTCGACCTTGCCGCCTGCTGCGGCTGGACGACACTGCTTACTGCGGCTCGACCTCGCCGCTTACTGTGGCTCGACCTCGCTGCCTACGGGGCCGGCTCAGGCGGTCGGAATGGCAGTCGGGGTCGCGGGCAAGTTGAACTCGCCGGCGGGCACGCTCGTCGAGAAGCTGCTGATCTCGAAGCTGCCGCTGTCGGACACGGCGGCACCGGTCCACGAGACGTAGCCGAGGACTCCCTGGGCGGTGACACAGAAGGTTCCGCTCCCGTTCTCGTTGGGCGCACCGCTCACCGTGATGCACGAAAGGGGGAAGCCGCCGACCGACATCGACGAGTAGCTCGTGTGCGCGCCCGCCGCGCTGGCGGCCGCCTGGAAGTACGGGAGGTACTTGGCGGGCTCGTAGAGCGCGAACAACTCTGCGTCTGGATTGGCCGCTGTCTCGTCGAAGCAGGTCCAACCTGCGCCCCCTGATTGGGAGCAGAGGTAGCCCTTCGTGCCGAGCGTGAGCAGCTCGAAGGCGCCCGAGGCAGTCGTTCCCTTGAAGATCTGATCCGGCGACTGTTGCCCGATCGTGAGGCTCGTCAGTTCCTTCGTGGCGCCCGAGGTGATCTTGTAGGTCGCGAGGAACGTCGCATGTTCGCCGGATTCGAACTTGGCGAGCAGCGTCGATCCGAGCGCAGCGGCTGATGTCGTCGTCGTGGTCGAGGCGGCCGCTGTCGTCGTCGTAGTCGAGCTCGAGCTGGTCGCTGTCGTCGTGGTGGCCGAGGCGGCAGGCTTGGAGGTGGTCGTCGTAGCACTCGAGCCAGAGCTAGAGCTGCTGCAGCCGGCTGCCAGGATCGCCATTGTTGCCAGCAGGGCGACGCCAACCGCGGTGCGGTTCGATTTGAAGCTTCTCGCAAGCTTGATCATGTGGATCCTCTCACTTTGGGGTTGACCACGACTGATGGCGGCATGGCGCCACAACTACAACTGGCGGGAGACCGCCTAGAACGTGAGGTCAGGCTACCTCACCCGCGACTTGCTACCGCGCACGGCGCAGTCGAAGGCAGCTTGTCAGACGACAAAGTACTTGGCCATCGGGTGATGGCAGACGATGGCGAGCGTCGTCTGCTCGGGATGGAGCTGGAAGCCCTCGCTTACAGAGACCCCGATGCGGCCGGCTGCGAGGAGGTCGACGACCTTCGCGTTGTCCTCGAGTTCCGGACAGGCAGGATAACCGAACGAGTACCGACCGCCACGGTGCTGCTGGCGGAACAGGCCGGTGAGCGTCGGGGAGTCCTCGCCGGCAAAGCCCCATTCCTCGCGGATGCGGCGGTGCCACAGCTCGGCGAGAGCTTCTGTCATCTCGACAGACAGACCGTGTGTCACCACGTAATCCCGGTAGCGGTTGGCGGCGAACAGCTCGGCGGTACGTGCCGAGGCGCCAGCCCCCACCGTCACGATCTGAAACGCCGCGTAGTCGGCGACGTGCGCACTCGCCGGCCTGAAGAAGTCTGCGATGCACAGGTACGGCTCCTTGCGCTGGCGCGGGAAGCTGAACCGGGTTCGCTCGGCGGTTCGCCGGTCATCGGTATAGACGACGAGATCGTTGCCCTCCGCGTTGACCGGGAGATAGCCCCAGACCACCTGAGGTACGAGCAGGCCTTCGGCCTTGGCTTCGTCGAGGCGCCCGCGGAGCTCGGCTCGGATGCGTTCTTTGAACTCGGCATCGGTCTCGCCGGCTTCGGGTCGGTAGCCCCACTGGTTGCGAAAGAGCGCCGTTTCGTTGAGGTACGAGGCGATGTCGTCGAGGGGGATGCCCTTTGCGACCCGGGTCCCGAGAAACGGGGGCTCGAACAGCTCATTGTCCGTCCCCACTTCCGGTGAGCGCGCCGGAAGGTTTGCCGGGTCGATGTCGCCGACCTGCTCGCTCCGCCTCGGGGGGAGCTTGCGGCCCGAGAGCTCGGTCCCGAAGCTCGGGTCGTCGACGCCACTGCGCTTGATCTCCATCAGCCGGTCGAGAAGGTGCAGGCCCTCGAAGGCGTCTTTACCATAGAAAACGCGGCCTTTGTAGAGGCTACGTAGGTCCTTTTCGACATAGGTGCGCGTGAGCGCGGCACCGCCGAGGATGACGGGATAGCTGGACTTGCCGAGCCGGTTCAGCTCCTCGAGGTTGTCGCGCATGATGAGCGTCGACTTCACGAGCAACCCGCTCATGCCGATGGCATCGGCCTCGACTTGATCGGCTCTTGCGAGCATCTCGGACATCGGGACCTTGATGCCGAGATTGTGGACCTCGTAGCCGTTGTTGGTCAGGATGATGTCGACCAGGTTCTTGCCGATGTCGTGCACGTCGCCCTTCACGGTCCCGAGGACTATGCGGCCCCGCCCGGCTGACTCGGTGCGTTCCATGTGCGGCTCCAGGTAGGCGACGGCGGCCTTCATGGTCTCGGCTGAGCCGAGCACGAAGGGCAGCTGCATCTGACCCGAGCCGAAGAGCTCGCCGACGGTGCGCATCCCGGAAAGCAGCATCTCGTTCACTATGTCGAGCGCCGCGTGCCCGGCCCCGAGGGCCTCGTCGAGCTCGTCCTCGAGGCCGTTGCGGTCACCGTCGACGATGCGTCGCTCCAGTCGCCGTTCGATCGGCCAGCCGGACCGGTCCTCGATCGCGGAGTGCAGCGCCGCGCTCTCGCCCTCGAAGGCGGCGATGAGCGCAGAGAGCGGGTCATAGCCCTCGCGGCGCCTGTCATAGATGAGGTCCAGACAGATCTCGCGGTCGGACTCGGCGATCTTGTGCAGAGGCTGGATCTTGCCGGCGTGCACGATCGCGGCGTCGAGCCCGGCTTGGACGCACTCGTGCAGGAACACGGAGTTGAGTAGCTGGCGCGCCGCCGGCGAGAGCCCGAAGGACACGTTCGACAGGCCGATCACCGTATGCACGCCTGGCAGTTCGGTCTTGATGCGCGAGATGGCCTCGATCGTCTCGATGCCGTCTCGTCGGCTCTCCTCCATACCGGTCGACAGCGGCAGGGCGAGGGGGTCGAAGAGGAGGTCCGACGGCTCGAGGCCGTAACGCCCGATGGCGAGGTCGTGGATCGCCTTGGCGGCACGCAGCTTCCACTCGGCGGTGCGGGCCTGGCCGTCTGTGTCGATGCAGGTGCAGATGACCGCGGCGCCATAGTCGCGTGCCAGTGTGAGGAAACGATCGAGGCGGGTGCCAGGCGCGTCCCCGTCCTCGAGGTTCACCGAGTTGAGGACGGGCCGCCCGCCGATCCACTGGAGCGCAGCCTCGGCGACCGGCGCCTCGGTGGTGTCGATGACGAGGGGGATGGACGACTGGGTCGCAAAGCGCTGTGCCACCTCTGTCATGTCCTTTATCCCGTCGGCACCGGTGTAGTCGACGCAGACGTCGAGCAGATGCGCCCCCTCGCGCGCCTGGTCGCGCGCCATGGCGACGGTCGTCTCCCAGTCGCCTGCGAGCATCGCTTCGCGGAAGCGCTTGGAGCCGTTGGCGTTCGTCCGCTCGCCGATGACGAGGAACGACAGCTCCTGTTGGAAGGGCACCGCCACATAGAGTGAGGCGGCCGACGGCTCGTGCACCGGCGAGCGAGGAGCCGGTTCGAGGCCGGCGCAGGCCTCCACGACCTTGGCGAGGTGCTCGGGCGTCGTGCCGCAGCAGCCGCCGACGATCGAGACCCCGAGCTCGCTGATGAACACCGACAGGTGCTCGGCGAGAGCGTCAGGGGTCAGGTCGTAGTGCATCTTCCCGTCGACGACGGACGGCAAGCCGGCGTTGGGCAAAGCCGAGATCGGCGTGCGCGCCTGCTCGGAGAGGTAACGGAGCGCTTCGTACATCTCGAGCGGGCCCGTAGCGCAGTTCATCCCGATGACGTCGGGCTTCATCGCCTCCAGCGTGCAAAGTGCAGCCCCAATCTCGCTGCCGAGCAGCATCCGGCCGGTGAGCTCGATGGTCACCTGCACCTGGATCGGCACTTCCCGCCCGGCGTGACGCATCGCGCGACGAGCCGCTTGGATGGCGGCCTTGGCTTGCAACAGGTCGTAACAGGTCTCGATGAGCAGCAGGTCGGCACCGCCGTCCAGCAGGCCGCGGGCGAGCACCTCGTAGCCGTCCCGCAGCTCTCCGAAACCGACCTGACCGAGGGTGGGGAGCTTCGTGCCCGGCCCCATGCTCCCCGCCACATAGCGTGGCCGGTCGGCCGTCGCGTAATCGCTGGCCACCTCCTTGGCCAAGCGGGCGGAGGCACGGGCGAGCTCTTCGGCGCGCTCGGCGATCTTGTACTCGGCGAGCACTATGGGCAAGGACCCGAACGAGTTGGTCTCGACGACGTCGACGCCGATGTCCAGGAAGGACCGGTGAAGCTCCCGGACGATGTCCGGTCGGGTGAGGCACAGCATCTCGTTGCAACCCTCGAGCGAGTCGCCGCCGAAGTCGTGGGCGCTCAGCTCGCGCAGCTGCAGGTTGGTACCGGTGGCGCCGTCATAGATCACGACGCGCTCGCGCGCCGTCTCGAGGTAACCCTTGGAAATGCTCACCATCGACAGAGCCTACCGGGGCGCCCCATCTGCCCTCGTACCGGGCTTGAAGGGACTCGGGCAGGCGCCGAAGGTGCCGTCGGGCAAGAGGGGGTAGCCGGATCCGGACCGCCAGCAGCTGAGGCCCGCGCCACTCGGCCATCTCGAAGTCGACGCAACGCTTGAGCGTCCGGGCGAAAGGGGCGTTCGGGCTCAGCCGCTCCCCGAGTCCGAGCGAACGGGCCGTGTCCTCCACGTCGAGCTCGACCCCCGCGGGCGACTCTTCGAGCCGGATCGTGAAGTGCCGCAGCAGCCAGGTGGTGGACGGTCCCAGAACTGGGAGCCAGAATCGCTCGACGTAGTCAGATCGCGGGTCGTAGCCGACCTCGTCGATCACCGGGTCGTGCCAGGGCTCGACGCGAAGCCGGAGGCGTCCCGCGGCGCTCAAGGACTCGGGTTCGCCGTGGCGAGACGTCGCGTCCGGGTCGTGTTGCACAAGCATCTGTTGACCTCCGTCATGCTGGAAGATGCGATCGCTCTGAATGCTCGCCTTCGCCGCTCCCGCGCCACCTACCGTTTCCCGGGCGCCGTTCGGACGGGTGCAGCAGTTGTCGGTATCAGTGATGGCGCGTCAGGCCCCTGGTGTCGTCTCGCAGCGCTTGGAGCGCCGTCAGATCCAGGAAGAGAGTTTCTTGGAGGAGACCGTTTTCCAGGTCTCGGGCCACTCCGACCGAGCCGTGGCCCTTTGGCATCTCTCGAGGAGGACGAGCTCGCCGGCGGCGAGAGCGCCTTCGGGTGCTGCGAGCGCGGACGTGCGCAACCATGCCTCGGCGACGACGGCGTCTTGGTGTTCGCCGAGCACCGTCTGCAGGTCGGCAAGGGCGATGGCAACGCGAGCGGCTCGGGGGACTACAGGCGCGACGGCTTCGGCCGAATACCGACACCGTTTGGCAAGGATGCGGACGTTGTGCAGCGCCGAGTCCGACGGATCGTCGCCGAGGTTGGCAACAGCCTCGCGCAGGCGCCGCCAGGGCCTATGGACGAGATCAGCGGCGACGCGGGAAGCAGGCAGCTTGGCCTGTTTGGGGAGCTTGGCCCGGATAGGTGGCTCGTTGGCGGCTTTGATGAGCGCATCGAGCAGACTGAGATAGCGGGGGCTGCGCAGGACCGTGAGCATGGCGCTGCGGGCCGAGGCAACCTGGCTCGCGAGAAGTGACAGGAGGAGCTGGACGGCGGCGGCATCGGCTTCGGGAAGCGTCTGGGCCTGAGTCCGCAGCCGTTCGGCGAGCACGTCGTTGTCGCGCATGGTTCCAACGGCGGTCCCGAGCCAGCGCAAGTCGTCGCGCAGCTCCACGAGCGGCACCGGCTCGAGGAGGGGCATGAAAGTGCGAAGCTCTGCGCGCAGCTGACGCACGGCGACCCTCAACTGGTGGACGTCTTCGGGGTCCTCGCCGAGGCGTACGCCGGGGTCGTGGCTCAGGATCTGGGCCACCGACTGGGCAAGGGCGTGTCGGACCAGCTGGCCGGGTGAGGCCTTGCGCCCGATCGGTGGAACGACGAGCTCGGGCGGTTCGAGCGCCCGCGACCCGAGTGCTCGCACGAGCTTGGGGACGGGCGGGTCCGCCCGGCAGCCCGCCGCGACCAGCCGGTCCACGGCGGCCTCGAGCAGTCGGTCACCAACCCGTCCTTGGGCGAAGATCTCGACTTCGATCTCGCGGAACTCGCTGGCCTGCCGTGCCCCTTGGTACGCGGTCACGCGGTCGTCGACGACCTCGGCCAGTCGCTGGCCGGTCGCGTCGCGGAGCTCGAGTGGGCGCCGGTCGGTGTCGAGCCGTGCGACTCGGGTGAGGGGGCGGGAGCGCACGTAGCAGCGGACCAGATCACGGGTGCCGGCGGGGACGGTACCGGGCGATCCCTCGAAGGTCAGCTCACGCCGTATGAGCGCCTGACCGGCCTTTCCTTCGGGCAGTTTCAGCGTCCATGGTGGCCCTTCCTCACCGGAGCGGTGACGAAGGGTGATGCCCCAACGCGCAAGGTCGAGTTGAGCCGTGTCGTAATAGACGGCTTTGAGATGGCGCTCAGCAGAGGCGGCGACTGACACGCCACCGACGAGCCCGTCGAGATCGGGAAGGTGCACCTTCACAGAGGCGGTCAGCTTGGCTTCGCGTTCGGTGGTCATGTGACTCCCGTCTCGCGCTGGGCCCTCTAGTTTAAGTGACCGCGCAGGCGATTCCTGCTGGCTCGATCTCGAATTCGGACGACGCCGGGCGCCGATAGGCTCGGGGTCGAGCGCGATGCGCCACCTATCGTTGTCGGCACTCATGGGCACGGGGATGCTTCGTGAAGCCGTCATCGCTGGTACCAGCAGCGTGGTATTTCGGGATGCCCCCGTTTTTCAAGCCCGAAGCGTAGCTAGGAGGACGTAGCAATGGACCAGGCTCCAACAGAACGACAGCAGTCGGAGTGGCGCGAGGTGCTCGACCGCCTCACGAGGGAGCATGCGGGCGACGATGTCTCCATCGAGGTCCTGACTGCCGAGTTTGGGGACGGGCGCGAGGCGGAAAGGATGCCGCTCGCGTACATCGAGTACGACCCGAAGGCCGATGAATTCATCGTCGCCGTCGGTGGCCTCGACAGTCGCTATCCGGTCGTGCTGCGTCACCTCATTGCGCACCCGAAGGCGGTCCTCCTCGACTCGGCACGGCCCGAGGTTCCCGTCGCGGTGGAGGTCCTTGGTCCGGACGATTCTCGGACCCTCATCTCGGTGCACAAGCGCGTGCAGGCCGGCGGATCGAGGTGACCGACGGCTCAGGGCGTTCGACGGGAGATCCAGGACGCCGTTCGGCCCCTTGTCTATCTTCGGAAAATGGCAGCCGTCACGACGGCTCACGCTCGCCCCGACCCCGAAGGCAGAATGGTGCGTGACCCCCTCGGGTCGGGGGAGAGGGTGCGTGGGGGGCATGGAGCCCGACGATGCTCGAGGACAGGAGACGCGGTCTGTAGCGCCCGGTTCGGCGTGGCCGAATCGTGGAGCAGTTCGTGGTCGCGTCCTGGCCAGAGCACCTTCGCCAGCATGAACGCGTGACCGCACGCGACCAGGAACGGCTCGACAGGATCCGGGCCTTGACCGACCCAGGTCGTCCGACGACGGTCACGCACTGGTTGGCGCCAAGACAAGGCCGTAACCCGGATCCCGCTGCGGGCCAACCCTCGGGGGAAGCAGAGCTGGCCCTGCACGACAAGGTCGGCCCGAGCTGGACGGAGTCTCCTAAGTAGAATGCTTCAGCCCTCGCTGTCAAGGGGTGGGGCATCGAGCGCACAGTGGGCGTGTCCGCGAGCGCGTGCTTCAAGGTGTCGCCTCCCGGACCTGGCAGGATTGCGGATGCCGACGGCGGCGATGACACCGCCCAGGACGCACATGGACGCGGAGACGATCATCGCCCTGCGGAAGCCGACAGAGAGCTCGCGAGCGTGCGCGTAGCCCTGACCGGAGATGCCGGCCAGCGCCGGCAGCACGGCGACGGCGAGCAGGCTCCCGATTCGTGCCACGTAGTTGTTCACCCCGGACGCGATACCAGCGCGCTCGGCAGGCGCTGAACCGAGCGCCGTCATGGTCAAGGGCGCGACCGTTATCGCCAGGCCGAGGGCGAGCACCAGCACGGCGGGAAGCACACCGGCCGCATAAGAGCGCGAGCCGGTGCTGCGAATCAGGAGAGCCAGCCCCGCACCGACCACGACCGGACCGAGGCCCATCTGCAGGCGTGGGCCGATCCTCGCGGCAAGCCGGCCGGAGCGTACCGAGAGGAGCAGCATCACGACAGTCAGCGGGATCAGGGCGGCGCCCGCCTGAAAGGGTGTGTAGTGGTTCACCACCTGTAACTCGACCGGGAGGAGAAACAGCGCCCCTCCCAGTGCTGCGTAGATGACCAGGGTCACGCCATTGGTCACGGAGAACTGGCGCTCACCGAACAGCGTCAACGGCAGCATCGGTGCAGGCGAAGCGCGCTCGATCAGCATGAAGATGATCCCGCCGATCAGCCCGGTCGCCAGCACCGCCAGAACCACCGGGGAACCAAAGCCATGCTCGGGCCCCTCGATGAGCCCGTAGGTGACCCCGGCGAGCGAGACCAGGCCGACGGCCGCGCCCGCGAAATCGATGGGCCCGTTCGCGTTCGGATCGCGCGACTCGGGGACGTGGCGCTCTGACAGCACCAGCACGAGTGCCCCGATAGGGACGTTGATGAAGAAGATCCAGCGCCACGACGCCGCCGCGATCAGGTAGCCCCCCAGTAGGGGACCGGCGGCCGAGGCCAGGCCACCAAGGCCCGACCAGGCGCCGATGGCGCTGCCACGGTCAGCCTGCGAGAACGAGGCCTGGAGGATGGCAAGACTGCCCGGTGTGAGCAAGGCTGCTCCGACTCCCTGGATGACCCGAGCGACGATGAGGGCGGTGGAACCGGGCGCGAACCCGCACGCGGCCGACGAGAGGGCGAACCAGACAACACCGACGCTGAACACCCGCCTTCGCCCGAAGCGATCGCCAAGCGAGCCGCCCAGCAGCAGCAACGCCGCCAGCGTGAGTGTGTAGCCAGTGACGATCCATTGCAGAGTGTCAACTGTCGCGGTGAAGTTCCGCCCGATCGTGGGCAGGGCGATGCCGACGACGGTGGCGTCGATCGCCGCCATGCCGGAGCCGAGCACGGTCGCCGCGATGACCCACCGTCCGGCAACGGACTTGTATGCCAGGCCCCCCGAGGTCCCCACCGCGGCTCAGCCTAAAGCTGCTCCGCCCGTAAGGGGACTGGGACCGAACCAGCTCGGCTCGCCGCCTACGGCGTCTCGGGGCTGTGGCAGGCGGGTTACGCCTCTCTGACCACCGCTGAACCGGGCCTCGGAGATGATCTCATCTCGGAGGGCCTCGTCTGACCAGCTCCTCTACGACTTCCACCGGAGGCTCACCAGGACCGAAGGACTCGAGCCACCAAGTCATGCCGGCGGCTTCGAGCGAGGCGAAGCCCTCCGAACGCCCGCGAAGTTCGCTTCGGGCTGATACTCCTCGGCAGACGATGTCGATGTCGGGGGGCGCACCTCGCGCGACCAACTCTGATCGCACGGTCGAGACATCCGCCGGATCGGGGAAGACTGGCATCTCCCAGCCACCTTGGTCGAACAGAGGGAAGCAACCCTGGTGGCGAGCAGCCCTCGCGAGTGGTTGCCGGTGTGGCCAGCGGCACGCCACCCAGACCGGTAGCGGGTCTTGCGCGGGTCGGGGCAAGAAGGCCGCGCTGTCGACGAAGAAGTGCTTGCCTTGCCACCGGACCTCCTCTCCCGACCAGAGGTGTCGTAAGAGATCCAGCGAGTCGTCGAGGATCGGCGCGCGTTCGGCCGTGTCGGCAGGCTCGCCTCGGAACGAGCTGAACTCCCTCCAGCCGTCGTCACCGAGACCGACCCCGACGACGAGCCGCCCCTTCGAGAGCCGATCCAGCGTCGCGGCTTGGCGTGCGACCACCCAAGGTCGTCGACGCGCGAGCGGTGTGACCAGCAACCCGAGGCGCATCCTTGCGGTCGCCTGAGCGATTGCCGCGATGGTGATCCACGAGTCGGCGACGGGCATACCGGGAACGGCCAGAATGTGGTCCCACAGGAAAAAGCCGTCCCAGCCTGCTTCCTCGGCCGACTGCGCGAGCTCGACGACCCGGCCCGGCTCGGCCATCTCCGAGAATGGCGGCAGGAAAAGACCGAATCGCAGCGGCACGGTGAACGACTCTAGGCCGGGCGCACGGGGGTGCCCAGAGCCTCTCGCAGCTCAGCAGATAGCCAGTTCGGCGGCTCGACCAACTCCGTCATGGGGAGGCTTGTCCCGAGCAACGAGCAGGCGAGTCCTGTCGAGACAGTCGGAGCAGATGTCGTTCCCCTCGCGACGCTGAGGATCAGGCTGGTGCCCGGTCATGCCACGGCTGGTGGCCGTACCGGTCCAGGTGGACGACCGTGCCGATCGGCTTGCGAGCCTTGCGTCCATAACGGCCCTTCGGCCAGCCGAGGGTGACGATGCAGCACGGTTCCACGCTCAAAGGCAGCTCGAGGATCCGGCGAGCGACGGTGTTGGACCACAGCGGCATGGTGATGAGCGCACCGCCGAGACCGACGGCCCTCGCCGCCAGGAGGAGGTTCTGGACACTGGGGTACAAGGAGCCGTACTGGCTCGACACGACGACCGGAGGCTTGGGGAGGAAAGGCATGCGGGCGCGATCTCGCAGGCAGCAGACGACAAGGACCGGGATCTCCTCGAAGTGCTCGACCTGCCAACGCACTGACTTGAGGATCCTCGCCCTTTGCTCGTCGGTCTTGACCGGCCTCTCAAGACCGCCGTTGAGTCTCCATGCCCGTCGGTACTGCGCGGCCAGTGACGCCTTCACGGCGGGGTCCTTTACGACTACGAACTCCCAGTTCTGGCCGTTCGAGGCGGTCGGCGCTTCCAAGGCCAACTCCAGACATCGCAGCACGATGCGGTCGTCGACTGGGGCAGGCTCGACCCGGCGGACCGCGCGCTGGGTGAGCATTGCTTCGGCCAAGGGCATGGCCAGGCGGGCCTCGACGTCGCCGGGGTCGTTAGTGGGAGCCAGGGTATCGTCCATGCCCGAGTTTGGCCGACAGTTGGCCCGAGCATGGCGACCAGAACGACTCGACGCAGCGCCGGTTCAAAGGGCGCGGCGGATCCCGACCTCGTCGAGGTGGCTGAGCAGCTCGAGTGGGTCGTCGTAGACGCGGTAAGCACCCGCTCGCTCGAGCTCCTCCCGGCCGTAACCACCGGAGAGCAGCCCGACACCGAGCGCTCCGGCGCGCCGCGCCGCCAGCAGGTCCCAGACGCTGTCTCCGACGACCAGGCTCTGGCGCAGGTCGACGCTCAGCAGCTCAGCCGCCTTTATGAACAGATCCGGATCGGGCTTGGCGTGGCGGACCTGCTCGCTCGTGACGACAACGGCGTCCTGGGGCACTCCGAGCATGTCGAGGGCGGGGGCCGCGTTGGCCGCCCGGCTGCTGGTTGCGATTGCCCAGGAGATCTTGTCCGAGATCAGGGCCTCGATCAGCTCGCGAGACCCTGGGAGCGGCCGCACGCTGAGGCGCTCTTGCGCATAGGCGACGGTGTATCGCTTCCGTAGGTCGTCGACGAGAGCCGAGTCGATCAGGCGATTGGTCTCACGGACCAGCGCGTTTATGAGCAGATCACCGCTCATGCCTATTCGGCGGTGGATCTTCCAGACCGAGAGCTGGATCCCGCAGTCGTCGAGTGCGCGCCGCCATGCGACGACCTGCTGGTAGACGCTGTCGACGAGTGTCCCGTCCAGATCGAGGATTACCCCTCCTGCCTTTTCCGTGCCTAGTGTCGGAGTGCTCATGGCCTCATCTTGCCCGGCGCGGCCGAATGTCGCGTCGTTGTAGTGTTGGGTGCCGCTGCGCGGGAGGACGACTTGACGATCGCTGAGCTGAAGCGAGCCGTGCTGGAGGCCAATCTGGAGCTTGTCGAGCGTGGGCTCGTGTTCGACACCTTCGGGAACGCCAGTGGGATCGACAGGAAACTGGGCCTTATCGTCATCAAGCCGAGTGGCGTGCCCTACGACAAGTTGTCGGCCGAGGACATGGCGGTCGTCTCGCTCGGACGGGGCGAACATCTGGAGGGGCTGAAGCCGTCGTCGGACACTCCGACGCATCTCGAGATCTACCGTTCCTTCCCGAGCGCAGGCGGTGTCGTTCACACCCATTCGACATGGGCGACAAGCTGGGCGCAAGCCAGGCGGGCGATCCCGTGTCTAGGTACCACGCATGCCGATTACTTCCGGGGAGCCGTGCCGTGCAGTCGCGAGCTCACCGGCGAAGAGATAACCGGCGCCTACGAGAAGGAAACAGGGCGGGTGATAGCCGAGACTTTCGGAGACCTCGACCCCGAACAGATGCCCGCAGTCCTCGTCGCTTCTCACGGTGTGTTCACCTGGGGGATCGACGCCGCAAGAGCCGTCTTGCACGCCGCAGTCGTGGAGGAGGTGGCGAGGATGGCGCAGATCTCACTTGGTCTCAGTCCCTCTCTAGGCCCGGTCAGCTCGCAGCTTCTCGACCGTCACTTCCTGCGCAAGCACGGCAGCGGCGCCTACTACGGCCAGGCGAGCGTTCCGCAGGCACCGGACCAAGCCGTTCCACCGGTCCCCGAGCAAGGCAAGCCCGGTTTCTTGTGAGACCTGTCGAGCTCTAGCCCGCGGCCGACGGGCTGGACCGTCTTCGGCCCCGGGTCAGCTCAGCACCGACCAAGGAGACAACGTGCAATTACGGGAGAAGATCGACGCAGCCGAAGGTGCCCGCAAGGCCGACCTCGTCTTGACCGGTGGGCAATTGGTCAATGTGGCGACAGGGGAGATATACCCGGCCGACGTGGCGGTGGTGGGGGACATCATCGCGGCGGTGGGCGATGTCGGGCCGCACACGGGAGCGGACACGACCGTCGTGGACGTGAGCGGTCGTTACCTTGTGCCGGGCCTGATCGACGGGCACCTTCATATCGAGTGCAGCAAGCTGTCCATAACCATGTTCGCCGATGCCGTGGTCCGCTACGGGACCACCAGCGTGGTGTCCGGGCTGGACCAGACCTACGCCGTGGCGGGGCTTGACGGTGTGCGAGACGCCCTTTCCGAAGCCGAGGCCAGCCCCATGAAGGTGTTCTGGGCGGCTCCGTACAAGGTGCCGTACACGATTCCCGAGTCAAACGTCGGTTTCCGGCTTGGGCCCGAGATCCACAAGATTGCGCAGAACTGGGACGACTGCTTCGGAGTCTGGGAGACGGTCACGGAGTTCATCACCAACCGCGACCCTGAGGTGCTCGAGGTGATCGAGATGGCCGCCCGGAACCGACTGCCCGTCTTCGGCTGTGCGCCGATGGCGAGCACGGCCACCATCGGCGTGCTGGCCGCCGCCGGTGTGCGCCTGGACCACGAGAGCTACAACGCCGAAGAGGTCCTGCAAAAGATGCGCGCCGGCATGTACGTGATGGTGCGCGAGTCGGCTGTTGCCCATTTCATGGAGGAGAACATCCAGGTTGTGACCCGGCTCGGTGCCAACCCCGGTCGGGTCGGCTTTTGCACCGACGACGTGACCGCGACGAGCCTCCTCGGGGGCGGGCACCTCGACCGGCTGGTGAGGATGGCCATCGGGGCCGGGGTACCGCCGATCACCGCGATCCAGATGGCGACCATCAACACGGCGCAGATGTACCGGATCGATCACCTGGTGGGCTCGATCAGCCCGGGGCGGGCAGCCGACGTGCTCGTGGTCGACGATCCGGCGAGCTTCGTCGTCGAGCGAGTGATCTCGAAGGGTGTCCCCGTCGCCGAAGGGCAACGCACGTCGCGGCCACCTCGCGCTCCGACGCGGGGCCCGGCCTTGCTCAGCACGATGAAGCGGGCGCCGCTCAACGCCGACGAGATCCGGCTGCCTACCAGTTTCAACTCGCCCGTGCGGGTCCTCGCCATGGACATGGATCGGGAGGTCCCCTTCGTGCGCCGCCGACGGGACGTGGTCCTGCAGGTGGTCGACGGCGTCGTGCAGCCGGACTTGGAGCACGACGCGCTCTATGTGACGGTGGTCGAGCGCTACGGCAAGACCGGGAACGTGCCCGTAGGCGTTGTCTGCGGGTTCGGGCTCAGCTCCGGCGCGCTCGCGACCAGCGCCGCCCCGGACGACAACAACATCATCTGCGTGGGCACCAACACCCTCGACATGGCTCTGGCCATCAACGAGGTGATCAGGCTCGGAGGAGGCCTCGCGGTCGTCGATCGCGGGAGGGTGGTCGAGACGCTGGCGCTTCCGGTCGGCGGCATTGTCGCCGACATCGACGTCGAGACCATGGCCGCGGCCGAGTCAAGGCTGGACGACGCCGCGCGAGCGCTTGGTTGCCAACTGCCAACGGCGTTCGGCTACCTGATGTTCCTCGAGATCACTTCCATTCCCGACTATGCGATCACCGATCTCGGTCTCGTCGGGGTGCGGGAGCTGGCGGTGCTCGACCCAGTCCTCGGGCCGGCCTAGGCGGCCTGCGCGCTCAACCCGCTGCCGGGCCGGCCTAGCCGTCCTGGGGCGGCTGCTTCTGTTTCCTTGCGGCCTTCGCGGCCTTCACCGCCTTCACGGGCTTCTCGGCTTTCTCGACCGAAGTGTCGGCCCCTGGGAAGAAAAGCCCCTCGTGCCCGTCGTCGCTCCAGCGGACCTGATAAGGAGGGCCTCCGTCGGCGCCGAGCACCTTCAGCACCTCGGCATTCCGGTCAGGTTGGGACACCGTGCGGCCTCGCACCACAAGGTGATCTCCGGCTTTCACGTCCATCGTGGCACCTCCTCGACATCCGGGATCCCGTCGATCACGGTCCCACTTCCGAGGCTCCAGTGTAAGAGGACAACGGCCCGATTTCCCGAGGCGGACGTTTGGCGGGCCGTCGATTCGGACAGTCGCTGCCCTCGCCATAGCATTGGGCGATGACCGAGCCGGGCTCGTTTCTCATGACCCCCGAGGACCTGAGCCGGCACGGCCACCGGACCGTCGACTGGGTGGCCAACTACCTGACTAGCCTCGAGAGCTACCCCGTGCTGGCGAGGACGGCGCCCGGCGAGATAGCGGCGATGTTGCCGAGCTCCGCCCCAGAGGAGGCCGAGCCCTTCGAAGCCGTTCTCGCCGACCTCGACAGGATCGTGCTGCCGGGGACGACCCACTGGCAGGCACCCGGGTTCTTCGGCTTCTTTCCTGCCAACGCGTCCCCGCCGGCCATCCTTGGCGAGCTCGTGATGGCCGGGCTCGGCGTCAACGGGATGATGTGGGCGACGAGCCCGGCCTGCACCGAGATCGAGACAGTCATGCTGGACTGGCTGGTTCGACTGCTCGGCCTGCCCGCTCGGTTCGCCTCGGACTCCGATGGCGGCGGCGTGATCCAAGACAGCGCCTCCTCAGCGACGCTGTGCGCGTTGCTCGCTGCCCGGCAGCGGGCTATCGAGCACGGGGCGGCCCTCGGCGAGCTCTGCGTGTACACCTCGGCCGAGGCCCACTCATCTGTTCAGAAAGGGGCACACGTCGCAGGATTTGAGCCCTCGCAGGTTCGCCTGCTCGCCGTGGACGACGCCTTCAAGATGGACATCACCCTTCTCGACTCGGCCGTGCAGGCGGACCGCGCGGCCGGCCTCGTGCCCTGCTGCGTGGTAGCCACGGCCGGGACGACCTCCTCGATGGCCTTCGACCCGGTCCGGGCCATCGGCGAGCTCTGTGGGGCCGAGCGCGTATGGCTCCACGTCGACGCTGCCATGGCCGGGTCGGCGGCGGTCTGTCCGGAGCTTCGCTCCCAGCACGACGGGATCGAGCTGGCCGACAGCTACGCGTTCAACCCGCACAAGTGGCTGCTCACCAACTTCGACTGTGACTGCTTCTACGTCGCCGACCGGTCCAGTCTCATTGACGCGCTTTCGATCACCCCGGAGTACCTCCGCAACGAGGCCAGTGACTCCGGCTCGGTGATCGACTACCGGGACTGGCAAGTACCCCTCGGCCGGCGCTTTCGGGCTCTCAAGCTCTGGTTCGTGCTTCGCTCCTACGGGGCCGAGGGCCTGCGACGACACGTGCGCGAGCACGTGCGGCTGTCGAAACAGCTCGCGGGACGTATCGCAGCCGACGCCCGTTTCGAGCTATGTGCGCCGCCGGTGTTGAACCTGACCTGCTTCAGGCACGTCGGGGGTGACGAGGTGTCCGAGCGCTTGCTCACCGAGCTCAACGCCACCGGCCGTGTCTTCTTGAGCCACACGCGCCTCGCCGGCCGCTACGTGATCCGGTGCTGCATTGGCGGCACCTGGACGGCGGAACGTCACGTGGAGATGCTGTGGCAGCTCATCGACGAGCTTGCGCCTGGCCCCTGAGCCCGAGGGGCTGAACGCTGATCGGGTTTCGACCGACCAGAGCGGCCTGCGCCGGCACCCGGGGAGCGTGCGATCCGTGACGATGTCAGCAAGCGAGAGGCTTACGAGGGCGTGGGGATCGGTGGGAGCGTGGGCAAAGGGATCGTCGGTGAGGGCGGCAGGAACCTTGTGTAGACGACCGTGACAGCCTCGCCCGCGTACACCCGCGTGCCGTTCACCGTGCCCGACACGTCCGCGTAAGCGCCTGTGCCACCAGTGACGTTTCCGGTCAAGGTTCCGGTGCTGAGGCTGATAGTGAAGTGAGCATCGATTATCCCGTTCGCGTTGGCGAAGGCTCCGTCGCAGGTGACTGCGGTCGTGGCGGATACACAAGAAGCAACCTCTTGGCCGACCGGTGAACCCGAGGCAACATCAACGTCGGACTCGTAGTAGGCACCCGTCTCGGTCGGCGTGGACATCGAGGTCTTCACCGCGACGAAGTGCAGCACGAAGGACGCGCTTATCGGAGTCGCCGTGGCGGTGCCGAGGCCGAGGCCGAGGACGCTGACCGCGCCGGCGGCCGACAGGGCCGCTCCCACAAAGGCGAACCGCTTGGTTCTCGTCAACATGGCTCTTCCTCCTGCTCGGTCGGGTGGACTGGAAACTCACATTCGCACGCCTCCATGAAGCCGCGATGGCAGTGCTTCGCGTATCCCGACGATGCCGCCCGAAGCTGAATAGGTTGTAGTCGCGTGCCCGGCCGGAGCGCCGGGACGCGACCTCGGCGAAGGGAGACCGTCAATGCCTTGGGCCACTGACCTCGAGCAGCAGGTGCGAGAGTACTGGGACGTGGACGCGGCAACCTACGACCGCTCCCCCGGGCACAATCCACAAACACACCTGGAAACGGCCGTCTGGGCGGCCACCTTGCGGAGGTTCTTGCCGCTTCCGCCGGCACGGGTGCTGGACGTTGGCGCCGGCACCGGTTTCTTGAGCCTCCTGTTGGCACGGGAGGGCTATCGCGTCACGGCGTTGGATCTCGCGCCGGGCATGCTCGTCCAGTTGAGCGCCAAGGCGCGAAGCCGCGGTCTCGATATCGAGCTCGTCGAAGGCGAGGCGACGAACCCGCCTCGTGACGACTTCGACGCCGTGGTCGAGCGCCATGTCGCATGGACATTGCCGGATCCCAGGGCGGCCTTGGAGGCGTGGCGGGAAGCGGCCCCTTCGGGGACGCTCTTGCTGATCGAGAGCATCTGGGGAGCGGCCGCGGGCCCTGAGGAGCAGCTGCGCTCCGCTATCCGTGACCTTCTCAGGCGCTTGCGGAACGTGCCGTCGGATCATCACAGGCAGTACGACACCGAGCTGATCTCCGAGCTCCCGTTTGGCTCCGGCGCGAGCCCGGAGATGCTGGTCGAACTGGTCGAGTCGACGCCTTGGGGTGACGCTCGCGTCGCGCGGCTGCGCGACGTCGAGTGGGCGAGCCGGGAGGCATTGCCGTCAGTGATCGACCGGCTTGTGGGCGTAACGCCTCGTTTTGCCGTGACCGCCGGTTAGGCCGCCGCCAGTTCCCATCACGGGCCCGCCGTGTCCGTCGCGGTTTGGCCCTCCCAGCTGGCCTCTTGACCGAGCCTTCTCGGCTCAAGGCTTATCACTCAGAGTGGTCAAGCAACCGCGCTAAGGTGTCACACGTGTCGCGCCCCAGGAGCTTGGCGTTGGCAGCTGCGGTGGCGGTGCTGAGCTTGAGCCTGCCATCGGCCGCGCTGGCAGCTCAGCCGGGCAGGGCCGGAGCGACGAAGACCACGACGGTCCGGACGCGACCAAAGAAGTCGCGGCCCTCCACGACGGTGACACTGCCCACCGTCCCGGCCAAGGCGGATCCGCTGTTGCACCGACTGCTCAAGGCGGCGGCCCTCGTCAGCGCCGACGACGAGAAGGCGGCAGCGCTGTCGGAGAGCTACGACATCGAGAAGTACAAACTGACGAGGATTCGGCTACAGGTCTCAGTGCTGGACCAACAGGTCCGCAGAGCCGACCTTCACCTGTCTGGGGCAGCAGCCCGCCTTCGGCAGGCTGCGGTTGTCGCGTACGTCACCGGCGAGCTGATCGACGTCAACTCGAACGTGCTTTCCGACAACGAGTCTGAGGGTCAGATGGCCGAGGTCTACTCCGGCGTCGCGCTCGGACAGTTGCACCACGCCCTTGTGCGTTACCGGGCGGCGTCGCGCGCCGTGCACTCCTCGCGCGCCATCGCCCTCGAGAGCTCCCGGCGGATCGCGCGGTCCCTGGCCGCGATCGCGGCACTACGCGCTCGGGCGCGCTCTCTCATAAGAGTGGCGGCAGGCAAGTACGCCTCCGTCAGGCGCCAACTCCGTGGCCTGGTCGGCGCGAAGGAGTTCGCTCGGCTCTTTCTGCCGTGGCCGGTCGGCAGCCCCTACAGAGGGCCGAACCTTGCCGGCATCGACGTCTCCAGCGTTGCCACGGCGGACCAGGGTCTGAAGGCGGCGATGGCGGCCCTGAAGTTCGTCGGCGTCCCGTACGTGTTCGGAGGCGCAGGCAAGGCAGGCGTCGACTGCTCGGGGCTGACCATGCTCGCCTGGGCGGCGGCCGGTCAATCCCTGGTCCACTCGGCGACGTTGCAGTGGGAGGAGTCCAGCCCGGTCTCGCTCGACCAGCTCGAGCCCGGGGACCTTCTCTTCTACCACTTCGCCAATGACGGCCAAGGTGCCATCTCTCACGTCGTCATGTACCTCGGCTCGGGCCCCTACGGCGTCGAGACGGTGATCCAGGCGGCCGAACCGGGGACAAATGTCGCCTTCGACAGGATCTACTTCGACGGTTTCGTGAGCGCCGGGCGCCCCTGAGGCGGGGCGCTACCTACCAGCGTCCCCAGTGGACGACCTCGCTCGACGGGCGCCGGGCGCGACGCGCCGGCAACCCTGGCGGACTGACGACCACCGGCCCGGCCGGTGCCTCGTAGCCGAGCGCGATGGCACCAACGACCTGCTTGCCCTCAGGCACGCCGAGGGCGGCGAGAAACGGGCCGGGGTCCCGGTGCAGGCGGAAGAAGAGTGCCCCGAGCCCCTCGTCTGTGGCGGCGAGCAGCAGCAGCATGACGGCGAACGAGGAGTCCACGAGCCAGTACGGCACTGGCCAGCCCTCGGCGGGGACGCCGGCGAGGCTGGAGCCGGCTTTGTCCGCCTCGGAGTAGCGGGCGACATAGGCGGCCGGGTCGCCCAGCGGGAACACGATCACCGGCGCCCGGAGGAGGCCGCTGAGCGGCCCGGGTCTCGCGATGAACTCCGGGTCGCTTGTCAGCTCGAAGAACTGCTCAGTCTGAGCGCCCTCGAGCACGAGCAGGTCGACTCCCTGGCTGAAGCCTGCGGATGGCCCTCGGAGCGCAACGCCGAGGACACGGTCCAAGACGTCGGCAGGCACAGGCTTGTCCGAGTAGCTCCGGACCATCCTTCGTCGCCGCACGATCTCGTCGAGTTGCACGACGTGGACGCTAACGGAGCGGACGCCAAGGGAGCGGACGCCGAGGGAGCAGCCGGCATCAGGCGCACGCCGGGCGTCCGAGTCGGAATGCTGAGTTGACTGGTAGCGTTTCAGCGGTCGGGAGCTTCGATAGAAGAGGTTGCGCTCGTGGCGAGCTTCAGGGAGATGTTGGCCCAGGCCAAAAAGGCAATCGTCGAGATCGATCCCGCGGGCGCGAACCCGCTCTTGGGACAGGCGCTTTTCTTGGATGTCCGGGAGGCGGACGAGTACGCGCAGGGCGCGGTGCCCGGTGCTGTGCACCTGCCACGGGGCCTGCTGGAGCTTCAGGTGGAGGGCCGCATCCCCGACAAGAACGGCAAGATCGTCGTCTACTGCGCGGGCGGCACCCGCTCGGCTCTCGCCGCCCAGTCACTCGGCGAGCTCGGTTACTCCGAGGTGGTCTCCATGGCCGGCGGCTTCAACAAGTGGAAGGACGAGGGGCGCGAGTGGGTCGTCCCGAGGACGCTCGAAGCGGCCCAGCGCAACCGCTACCAGCGGCATTTGCTCCTGCCTGAGGTCGGAGAGGCCGGCCAGCAACGCCTCTTGGAGTCGAAGGTCCTCCTTCTCGGCGCCGGCGGCCTCGGCTCGCCCGCAGCGCTTTATCTCGCGGCCGCCGGGGTGGGGACGATCGGGATCGTCGACATGGACGTCGTCGACGCTTCGAACCTGCAGCGCCAGATCCTGCACAACCTCGACCGCATCGGCGAACGCAAGGTCGATTCGGCGAAGAAGACCCTCACGGCCATGAACCCGGACGTGGACGTCGTCACCTACGACGTCCGCCTCGGGGCCGGCAACGTCCTCGAGATCATCAATTCCTACGACGTGATCGTTGACGGGACGGACAACTTCCCGACCCGCTATCTCGTGAACGACGCCTCCCTGGTCGAGAAGGTCCCCGTCGTACACGGCTCGATCTTCCGTTTCGAGGGCCAGGCGACGGTCTTTTACCCTTACAAGGGCCCCTGCTACCGATGCCTCGTGCCTGAGCCCCCACCGGCGGAGCTGGCGCCTTCGTGCGCAGAGGCCGGCGTGCTCGGAGTGCTGCCCGGCATCATCGGGTCCATCCAGGCGGTCGAGGCGATCAAGCTCCTGCTCAATCTCGGAGAGCCCCTGGTCGGCCGGCTCCTCGCCTACGACGCCCTCGAGGAGTCGTTCCGGAGCTTCAAGATCCGCCGGGACCCGAACTGCCCCGCCTGCGGGGAGCATGCCGGCGAGATCGTCATCGCCGAGTACGACGACCTGTGCACGCCGCACCGTTAGCGGCGCCACCGCCGCCGGCGGCGCCGCTCCCGGGCGCCGGCCGAGGCGGGCGGATCAGGCGCCGAAGGCGGGCGGATTAGGCGCCGCGCGGCGCGACCGGCTTACGCTTTGGCCGTGTCGAGCGATGATCGTGTGCGCCGGACCGACTCCGGCATAGAGATCCGTCGCCGCTATTTCGCCGAGGACCTCGACGGCTTCGATCCCGCGCTGGAGCTGGGGGAGCCAGGCGCCTTTCCCTACACGCGAGGGGTCCAGCGCGACATGTACCGCGGCCGGCTCTGGACGATGCGTCAGTACGCGGGGTTCGGGATGGCCGAGGCGACCAACGAACGGTTCAAGTTCCTGCTCGAGGCCGGCCAGACCGGGCTGTCGTGCGCCTTCGACCTGCCGACCCAGATGGGGTACGACTCGGACCACCCCCGCGCCGAGGGCGAGGTCGGAAAGGTCGGCGTGGCCATCGACTCCATCGAGGACATGCGGAGCCTGCTAGCGGGGCTTCCTCTCGACAAGGTGTCCACCTCGATGACGATCAACGCCACGGCGGCGATCCTGCTCCTGCTCTACGAGCTGGTGGCAGCCGAGCAGGGCGTGGCACCCTCGTCCATCAGCGGCACGATCCAAAACGACATCCTCAAGGAGTACGTCGCCCGCGGCACCTACATCTACCCGCCCCGGCCCTCGATGCGGCTCGTGACCGACACGTTCTCCTACTGCGCGGAGCGCATCCCGGGCTGGAACACGATCTCGATCTCCGGCTACCACATCCGCGAGGCGGGTTCGACAGCCGTCCAGGAGCTGGCCTTCACGCTCGCCAACGGGATCGCCTACGTGGAAGCGGCGCTGACGGCAGGCCTGGAGGTGGACACCTTCGGGCCGAGGCTGTCGTTCTTCTTCAACGCCCACAACAACTTGTTCCAAGAGGTCGCCAAGTACCGGGCGGCGCGCAGGATCTGGGCCCGGATAATGACCGAGCGCTTCGGAGCGCACGACGAGAAGTCGAAACGCCTCCGTTTCCACACCCAGACCGGCGGCTCGACGCTCACGGCCCAGCAGCCCTACGACAACATCGTCCGCGTGACGCTTCAGGCACTGTCGGCCGTTCTCGGCGGCACCCAGAGCCTGCATACGAACAGCTTCGACGAGGCGTTGGGGCTGCCGACCGAGCACGCGGCCAGGCTGGCGCTGCGGACCCAGCAGGTCATCGCCTTCGAGTCCGGCGTGACCGACACGGTCGACCCCCTCGCCGGCTCCTATTTCCTCGAAACCATCACCAATGAGGTCGAAAGCGCCGCGCTCTCCTACATCGCCCGCATCGACGCCCTCGGTGGCGCCGTGGCCGCGATCGAGTCCGGCTTCATGCAGGACGAGATCGAGCAGGCGGCCTATCGGTACGCCAAGGCCGTCGAGTCGGGTGCCGAGATCGTCGTGGGTGTCAACCGTTTCGTCGACGAGGAGGTCGGCGAGCCGGAGGTCTTCCCGATCGACCCGTCCCTGCAACGCGACCAGATCGAGCGCCTGCGGACGCTCAGGGCGTCACGGGACCAGGCCGGCGTCAACGCCGCGATCGACGATGTGCGCTCGGCGGCCCGGGGTACGCAGAACCTGCTCGTACCCATGCGCGAGGCGCTGGCGCGACGCGCGACTCTCGGAGAGGTGTCAGACGCCCTGCGCGAGATCTTCGGGGAGTACCGCCCGAGCCGGTGACCCGCGGGGCTCGAGGGTAGCCGGTCCCGCAGGCGTGCCGGTCCCGCAGGCGTGCCGGTCCCGCAGGCGTGCCGGTCCCTCAAGCGTGCCGGTAGGCGGTGGCACTGAGGCGGCGGCGGACGCCCTCGTGGCTCGCCATGTCGATCGCCGTCCAAGCCATGGCCAAGGCGCCGTCGAGCACGGCACGATCGGCGGCCGGGCTGGCGGCGGCGACGGCGAACCCGGCCTGGTGGTTGACCGCCGGCAACGAGTCGATCCCGAGCAGGGGGTGGATCGCAGGGATGACGAGCGACACGTTGCCCATGTCGGTCGAGGCAGTGAGGGCGGCCTCCGGCTCGGAAGCGAAGTCCCGGCCGATCGCTTGGGCATTGCTGCGGTAGAGCGCCACGATCTCCTCGTCGGTGACGAACTCGGAGTAGCGGGGGCCTTGGGGCAGCACCTCGAGCGAAGCTCCGGTCGCGAGCGCGCCGGCCTCGAAGCACCTCATGACTCTCGGTTCCCATGCCTGCAAGGCCTCACTCGTCTCCGCGCGTACGTAGAACTTCGCCACGGCAAGACCGGGCACGACATTCGGGGCTGCGCCGCCGTAAGTGACGATGCCGTGCACCTGATCATGCGGCGCCGCGTGCTGACGGAGCAGCCCGATCGCCACCTGGGCGATTGTGATCGCGTCAGCCGCATTGACGCCCCGGTCCGGGTACGCAGAAGCGTGCGCCTCCTTGCCGGTGTAGCGGGCGTCGAAGTGGCTGACGGCCAGGCACGGCATCCGGTCGCTCTCGCTCGGGGCAGGATGCACCATGAGGGCGGCGTTGACCCCGTCGAAACCGCCCCGCTCGAGCATGAGGATCTTCCCACCACCACCCTCCTCGGCCGGGGTGCCGAGGACGCGAACCGTGATGCCGAGGTCGTCCGCGAGCTGTGCCAACCCGAGGGCTGCGCCGACGGCGCAGGACGCGATCACGTTGTGACCGCATGCATGGCCGATCTCGGGAAGGGCGTCGTACTCGGCACAGATCGCGACCGTGAGCGGCCCGGTCCCGAGGCTGGCAGCAAAGGCCGTCGGTAACCCGCAGATCCCGCGCGCGACCGTGTAGCCCCCGTCGTCGAGTGCCTCCGCGCACCAGGTGGACGCCAGCTCCTCCTCGAAGGAGAGCTCCGGATGGTCGTGGATCATCCGTGACAGCTCGATCAGCTGGTCGCCGGCACTCCCGATGGCGTTTCTCGCCTGCTCTTTGGCCACCACGGCTGCGCTCTGGTTCATTCGATCACCGCCACGACGTCGCCTGCGCCGAGAGAGTCCCCGACCGAGACGTGGAGCTCCTTGACCCTTCCAGCTCGGTCCGAGGTGATCGGGTTCTCCATCTTCATGGCTTCCAACACGCACAGGTCCTGGTCGATCTCGACGAGATCGCCCTCGGCCACGAGCACCTTGATGATCGTCCCCTGCATCGGGACAGTTATCTTCCCGTCGGTGGGGAGCACAGGCGCAGCGGCCCCGTGCGATCGGGCAGTGGCGGGCGCTCTCGTGCCGCCCGGCGCCCGGTAGCCGGCGGGTGAGGTGTCAGGCACCCAGAGCTTCACCCGGTAACGGCGCCCGTCTACTTCGGCATCGACCTCTCGTATGACCATGTTCTCGGTGCCGTTCTTGGTGCCGCGCAGGCCCTCGACGTCCTGAGGACGTCCGCCCGCCGGCGAAGAAACGGCAATCTCCGACAGGTCGAGGCACTGCTCGAGCCAACGCGTCGAGTGCCGCGCCTCGATGAAGTCAGAGTGGGTCAGGATCGCCTGGATGGCCGGGATGGTCGTCGCGATGCCCTCGACCTGCATCTCCGACAGAGCGCGGAGCAACCTTCGACGCGCGGCCTCGCGGTCGATCCCCCAGACGACGATCTTCGCGACCAGGTTGTCGTAGAACTGGCTGACGGTGTCGCCCGCCTCGAACCCGGAGTCCGACCTCACCCCGAAGCCCTCGGGAAGGCGGAGCCGAGTGATCTGGCCCGGGCTCGGGAGGAACATTCCGTTGGCCGGGTCCTCGGCGTTGATCCGCGCCTCCATGGCGTGTCCCCGGCTGAGGGCCACGATCGTTTCTTGCGACAGCGCAAGCGGCTCGCCCGCGGCGACGCGCAACTGCCACTCGACGAGATCGAGCCCGGTCAGCAGCTCGGTGACCGGGTGTTCCACCTGCAGCCGAGTGTTCATCTCCAGGAAGTAGAAGCTCCCGTCTTCGTACAGGAACTCGACGGTCCCGGCGCCCTCGTAGGCGCAGGCCCGGCAGATCTGGACCGCGGCCTCGCCCATGGCCCGGCGGACCTCGTCCTCGAAATCCGGCGCAGGGCCCTCTTCGAGGAGCTTTTGATGACGGCGCTGGCAGGAGCAGTCCCTTTCTCCGAGCCACACGGCGTTCCCGTGCCGGTCGGCGAAGACCTGCATCTCGATGTGCCTGGGCCATGGGAGGTAGCGCTCGAGGTAGATCTCGCCGTGGCCGAAGGAGGACAGGGCCTCGCGCTGAGCCGATTCCATGGCTGAAGCGGCCTCTTTGGCTTCGGTCACGACCTTCATGCCGCGTCCACCGCCGCCGAAGGCGGCCTTGATCGCCACCGGCCAGCCGTTGGACTCGCCGAAGGCGACGATCTCGCCCGGGTCAGCGACGGGTTCGCTGCGACCGGGCACGCAGGCGACGCCCGCTCGGGTTGCGGCCAGCCGGGCCTTGATTTTGTCCCCCATGGTCTCGATCGCTCGAGGAGGCGGTCCGATGAACGTCGCGCCGGCACCGGCGACCACACGGGCGAAGGCCGCGTTCTCGGCGAGGAACCCGTATCCCGGATGAACGGCGTCGGCGCCGCTTCGGGCGAGGGCGTCCAGAATGAGATCGGCGTCGAGGTAGCTCTCGGCGGCTGTCTGGCCGCCCAAGGCGTAAGCCTCGTCGGCGAGACGGACGTGAAGCGCGTTCTGGTCGAGCTCGGAGTAGACGGCGACCGAAGCGACGCCGAGCTCGCGGCAGGTCCGGATGACCCGCACGGCGATCTCGCCGCGGTTGGCCACGAGCACCTTGGCGAACACGACCCTCCTTCCTCGACCTAGCCTTGGCTCCCCATGGAGGAGGCGCCGCGAGCCGACGGGCCACCCACAGGGAAGCGCCCAGTCGAGCAGGCTACCCGCCAGCGCCGAGACGAGGACTGCCTGTGAGCGGGGGTTCGGCCGGCGAGGTTCCGGTCCCCTTCGCCGTGCCCGAGCGCTTGCGGCTCGTCGACTCGACCAACCGCTACCTGGTCGAGCTCGCGCGCCGCGGGCTGGGAGATGGTTCGGAGGTTCCCGAGGGCTACGCCGTCGTTGCCGAGTGCCAAAGCGAGGGCCGAGGGCGACTCGCCAGGAGATGGGTGGCGCCAGCGGGCACGGCGGTGCTGTGCTCGATCCTTTTCCGGCCCGATCTCGACCCCGAGCGGCTTCATCTCACCGCTTGGGCGGTGGCGCTCGCAGCAGCTCGAGCCTGCCGGGAGGTGGCCGGAGTCGAGCTCTCGCTCAAGTGGCCGAACGACCTGCTCGCGGGGCCGGGCGACGCCGCGGGCAAGCCGCAAGCGCCCTGCGGGGGCAATCCGGACGCTCTCGCCGGGCACCCGGGTGCCCGGCGTCCGGGTGCTGAGCGTCCGGGTGCCGAGCGGAAGGTCGCAGGCGTCTTGTCCGAGGTCGTGCCGACCGGCGTCGTCGTGGGCGTCGGGATCAACGTGAACTGGCCTCCCGACTGGCCGCCTGCGAGCCTGGAAGACCCCGAGCTGGCCTTCATGGCGCAACATGCCACTGCGCTGAACCGGCTCGCGGGACGCGAGGTCGACCGGAACGAGCTCGTCGACCTCCTGCTCCGGTTCACAGGCAAGCTGAACGCCAGGTTGGCAAGCGACCAGGGCCGGCGCGCCCTCGCATCTGAGTACCGTCTCGCTTGCTCGACGATCGGGCGTGAGGTCCGCGTCGAGCTGGCCGGCGAGACTGTCGCCGGCAGTGCGATGGGTGTCGACGATGGCGGGTGCCTTCTCGTCTCCACGACCACCGGGGTCAGGGCCATCTCCGCGGGTGACGTCGTCCACGTCCGCTGACGGTCGGGTCTCGTGCCCGTGCCGGCCCGTGGCGACCCGGTTGGGCCAAGCCAGCTGCACGCCGATTAGCCTGGGCCGACGATGCGACTCCTCATTACCGGCGGTGCCGGTTTCATCGGTTCCAACTTCGTGCGGTACTGGGCGGTCCAGCGCCCGGGCGATCAGCTCGTCGTCCTGGACGCTTTGACGTACGCCGGCGACCGCCGCAGCATTGCCGAGCTCGAGAGCTCTGGCCGGGTGGTCTTCGTCCACGGGGACATCTGCGACCAGCCCTTGGTCGAGTCGACCCTCGACGGGCACGGCATCGACACGATCGTGCACTTCGCCGCCGAATCGCACAACAGCTTGGCCATCTTGGACCCGGCCCGCTTTTTCCGGACCAACGTCCTCGGTACACAGGCGCTCTGTGACGCCGCCCGCCGCGTCGGCGTGCAGAGGTTCCATCACATATCGACCTGCGAGGTCTACGGGGACCTCGCCCTCGACAGCGACGAGTCCTTCAGCGAGGAGTCCCCGTACCGGCCGCGGACCCCGTACAACGCCTCGAAGGCCGGCGCCGACCATGTCGTCCGGTGCTATTTCGAGACCTTCGGCCTCCCGGCGACGATCACCAACTGCTGCAACAACTACGGCCCGTACCAGTTCCCGGAGAAGGTCATCCCGCTGTTCTCGACCCGGGCCCTCGAGGGCGAGTCGCTGCCGCTGTACGCCTCGACGAAGAACCGACGTGAATGGTTGCACGTCGAGGACCACTGCCGGGCGATCGAGCTCGTCCTCGACAAGGGCGTCATCGGCGAGACCTACAACGTCGGCTCCGGCCAGGAGGCGAGCATCGAAGAGATCGCCGACGGCGTCCTTGCCGCCACGGGCCGGCCCCAGTCGCTCAAAACGATCGTTCCTGACCGGCCCGGGCACGACCGGCGCTACCTGCTCGACTCGACCAAGATTCGCACCGAGCTCGGCTGGGAGCCGACCGTCGCGTTCGAGTCCGGCTTGGCGGCGACAGTCGACTGGTACCGCGACAACCGGGCGTGGTGGGAGCCATTGATCGGGCGGTCACCGGTCGTCGAGGCCTCCTGGGCGAGCGTGGCGCCCGCAGCCCGGCGATCCTGAAGCCGGTCGTCGTGCGCGTCTTCGTGACCGGCGTGACCGGCCAGGTAGGGACCGAGATAGTCGCCGAGCTGCATCGCCGGGCGGCGCAGCGCCTCCGCGGCCCGGCGCTGGACGTCGTTGCCCCCGAGGAGAGCGTGCTCGACATAACCGATCGCGACGCCCTGCTCGCCGCCATAGGCACCGTCCAGCCCGAGGTGATCATCCACCCGGCAGCTTGGACGGCGGTCGACGCCTGCGAGGCCGATCCCGATCGCGCTTTTCGCATCAACTCTCTCGGCACCCGCCACGTCGCCGAAGCCGCCCGCCTGGTCGGGGCACATGTCTGCTACCTGTCGACGGACTATGTCTTCGACGGCACCTCGCCCCGGCCTTACCTCGAGTGGGACGACCCCAACCCCTTGTCGGTGTACGGGCGCTCCAAGCTCGGCGGAGAGCGCGAGCTCGATGACGGTCACACCATCGTTCGCACCGCCTGGGTGAACGGCAGGACGGGTGCCAACATGGTCAAGACCGTGCTCCGGCTCGCCACCGCGGGCGAACCGCTCCGCTTCGTGGACGACCAGAGGGGGAGCCCGACCTCGGCCGCAGACCTTGCCGGCAGGGTGGTCGACCTGTCACTTGGCAGGCATCCGGGGATATTCCACGTGACCAACCAGGGCTCGACGAGCTGGTACGAGTTTGCCCGCCTCGTCGTGCGAGCTGCCGGACTGGACCCGGGACGGGTCGAGCCCATCTCGACCGGCGATCTGATCCCGCCGCGCCCGGCTCCCCGGCCGGCCAACTCCGTGCTCGACAATGCCGCCTTGCGGCTGTCGGGCTGGAACCTGCTTCCCAGCTGGGAGCAGGCCATCTCGGGGCTTGTCGCCGAGCTGACGGCCTGAGAGTTGCCGACGCCGGACATCTCCGGGAGGCTCGGCAGCTCCCAAAGCGTCGGCACCTCCAAGAGGGTCGACGTCTCCAAGCGGGTCGGCGCAGTCGTGGTCAACTACAACGCAGGCGAGGTGCTCGCACGATGCTTGGGCAGCCTGCAGCAGAACGGGATCACCGACATCGTCGTGGTGGACAACGGCTCGACCGACGGGTCGACCTCGGTCGTGCAGGCCCTCGAAGTCCCTGCCAGGCTGATACGGTCGTCCCGCAACCTCGGCTACGGCGCCGGCGCGAACCTCGGTGCACGCAGCTGTGACCGCGAGCTCATCTTCATCTGCAATCCCGATCTGGTCGTCGAACCCGGAGCCATCAGCTGTCTTGCCGAAACGCTCGACGCCCGGCCGGACGCGGCCGTGGCGGGCCCCATGCTCTTGGAGACAGACGGGTCTGTCTACCCCTCAGGTCGGTCGTTCCCCGGGCTCGGCGACGCCCTCGGGCACGGCTTCATAGGCCTGTTCTGGCGCGACAACCCGTGGACCCGCCGCTACAGGCTGCTCGGCGATGACCAGCACAGGGCCCGCGACGCCGACTGGGTGTCGGGAGCCGGCTTCCTCGTGCGGCGCGACGCCTTCGAGGCGGTTGGCGGCTTCGACGAGGCCTACTTCATGTACGTCGAGGATGTGGACCTCTGCTGGCGGCTGCACCGGGTCGGCTGGGGTGTCGTCTACGAGCCGTCCGCGCGGGTCGTCCACGAACAGGGCCGTTCCACGTCGCGCCATCCCTACCGGATGCTCGCGGCCCATCATCGGTCGATCCTGAGATTCGCGACTCGCTCGACCCCCGGGCGCGAACGGCTCCTGCTGCCGCTCGTGGCGGTCGCTCTCGGCGCCCGGTTGGCGCTCGCGAGCGCGCGGTGTTTCGTGGCCGCGCGTCTCGACAAACGATCCGCGGCTAAGGGCGCGCTCACCGGGCGGCTTGCCGACATGGGGAGCTCACCAGGACGGCGGCGGAAAGATGCAGATGCCGGCCGGGGCTAGAGTCATGGCCCGTGCCTAAGAATTCGATCAGCCGCAAGGTCGCGCGCGCCGCCGCCATCGGCGGCAGCCGCAGCTACAAGCAGCGCTCGCCCATAGGGTGGTACTCGATATTGCTCCTGGTCTGCGTCCTCGGCGTCGGCTTGATCGTGTTCAGCCGCCACGAACGTCAGGTGCGGGCTACCGCCGCGTCGACGACCACCACGACGACTCAGGCGAACACCACGCCTCCGACGCTGAACGACCACTGGCAAGAGGCGTTCTCGCTCGACGTCTGTGGCCAAGTCGTGAACCTGCCGCGCAGCGCCAACATGTCCTCTGGCATCATCAGCGACGGCAACGGAGTGGTCGACATCTGGCCCGCAAGAGCGGGCAAGGACGCAACCCAGTTCGAGGGTGCGAAGGCGACGCTCGGCAAGTTCCTCGCTTCTGAGGACGTGAGTTTGACGACCACATCGCTCAAGCTGCCGAAATCTGTCGGCAAGCTCGCAGGTACCTACCGCAACGGGCGCAAGTGCGGCACCAAGCCCGGGCAGCTGGGAATGACCATCTGGCCCACGCCGACCTCGGCCAGCTCCTTCCCCGGGGTGCTTTCCGGCAACACCGTCTACGGCAACGGTGAGCTGTTCATGTTGGCCTTTCTCCCGAAGGGGGCTTCCGTGGCCCGGCCCCCGGCCGCGCCCCTGATCGCGGCTTTCCTCAAGTCTCAGACGACGACGACGACCGTCAAGTCGTCGACCACCACCACGACGACCGTCAAGTCGTCGACCACCACGACGAGCACCAAGCCGGGGAGCACGGCGACCTCCACGACCACCTCGCCTTCGAGCACGACGACCACAACTGGTTGATGGACGCCGTCGTTCTCGTCGGCGGCGAGGGGACCCGGCTTCGGCCGCTCACCTATGAGATTCCCAAGCAGATGCTGCCCGTGGTCGAGCGGCCGATGATCGTGCAAGTGTTCGAGTGGGCAGCGTCTCACGGCATCGACCGTGCCGTGCTGTCTCTCGGCTACAGGGCGGACGCGTTCATCGAGGCCTTCCCATCGAACGAGATAGGAGGGGTCGCCCTCGAGTACGTCGTCGAGCCCGAGCCGCTGGACACGGCGGGCGCGATTCGCTTCGCGGCGGAGAAGTCCGGTGTCAGCGACACGTTTCTCGTTCTCAACGGCGACGTGATCACAGATTTCGACGCTTCGGCCCTCCTCGCCTTCCATCGTTCGAGCGGCGCGCACGCCTCGATCGCGCTCACCCCGGTCACTGATCCCTCCAGGTTCGGTGTCGTGCCGACCGAGGGGGACGGGCGTGTCATCGCCTTCATCGAGAAGCCGCCTGCGGGCCAAGCCCCGACGAACCTGATCAACGCGGGCATCTATGTGCTCGAGACCTCGGTGCTGGACCAGATCCCGGGCGGACGACGCGTGTCGATCGAACGCGAGACGTTCCCCAAGCTGGTCGAGGGGGGAGTCTTGTACGCACTCGCGTCCGACGCCTACTGGCTTGACACCGGCACACCCCAGCAGTTCCTTCAGGCCCAGCATGACATTCTCTCCGGCCGCCGCCCGAGCCGCCTCGCCGCGCCTGAGATTCGAAGCGGGGTTTGGGTCGACGCAAGTGCCGAGGTCGCCGGCAGCCTCGGCCCGCTCTGCTTCGTCGGGCCGAAGGTGACGATCGCCGCAGGAGCCGTCGTGACCGAAAGCGTCCTCGGGGCCGGATCACGTGTCGGGGGCGATGCCGTCATCGATCGGTCCGTGCTCATGCCCGGGGCCGAGGTCCGCTCAGGTGCGATCGTGTCCGACAGTATCGTCGGTCCCCGTGCCGTCATCGGCGGCGGCGCCCGCCTGAGCGGGATGACAATAATCGGGGTAGGAGCCGAGGTGCCGGCGCGCTCGGTGCTCGACGGCGCCCGCTACCCCTTGTCCTGAAGCGACTTCCACGCCGGAGGTGGGCCCAATGCGAGCGCTGGTGACCGGAGGGGCGGGCTTCATCGGGTCGAATCTCGTCGACCGTCTTCTCGCTGAGGGCTACGAGGTCGATGTTGTGGACGACCTCTCGACGGGGTCGCTTGCCAACCTCGCAGAGGCTCGCGCCTCGTGCGGTTCGCTCCGCTTTCACAACCTTGACGTCCGCTCACACGATCTTGTGGACCTGGTCGGCCATCGCCGGCCGGAGGTGATCTTCCACCTGGCCGCCCAAGCGGACGTCCGGGTCTCGGTCGATCGCCCGGTCTTCGACGCGGAGGTCAACATTCTGGGCACGATCCAGGCTCTGGAGGGTGCTCGCGCCGCGGGAGGTGCCAAGATCGTTTTCGCCGCCTCCGGGGGCACTTTGTACGGTGAGCCGGACGACGCTCACATCCCGGTCGACGAGCATCAGCCGCATCGGCCGCTTTCGCCCTATGGCGTGTCGAAGAAGTCGGCGATCGACTATCTCGTGGCGTATCGGGAGTTGCACGGCGTCGAATTCACCGCCCTCGCTCTCGCCAATGTCTATGGGCCGCGCCAGGATCCCCACGGCGAGGCTGGGGTCGTGGCGATCTTTGCCGGCAACCTCGCCGCCGGGCGCCAGTGCGTCATCTTCGGCGACGGCAGCCAGACGCGTGACTACGCCTATGTCGACGATGTGGTCGACGCCTTCGCGCGAGCGGCGCGACGTGGTGACGGTCTCGTGCTGAACATCGGCACCGGTCAAGAGACCTCGGTGTCCAAGCTGTACGAGATCGTGGCCGAAGTCTCCGGCAGCGACCTGGCACCGAAGATGGCACCGCCCCGGCCCGGTGAGCTGCAGCGGAGCGCGCTCGACCCGAGACGTGCGGGCCTGCATCTCGGCTGGAAGCCGTGGACCTCTCTCGAGGAGGGGATCGGGTCCGTCGTGAGGTACGTTCGCCGAGCGGGTTCGTGATAGCGGTTCTTTGTGGTGGAGTCGGCGCGGCGAGGATGCTCGCCGGCCTGCAGGCGGTCATGGATCCCACCGAGATCGTCGGCATCGTCAACACCGGTGACGACACCGATCTCCACGGCCTGCACATCAGCCCGGACCTCGACACGATCACCTACACCCTGTCCGGTGTCGCGAACCCGGTCACCGGATGGGGGATCACCGGTGACACCTTTCGCGCCCTGGAGGCTCTGGAGCGTTTCGGCGCCGTCACCTGGTTCCGCCTCGGCGACGCTGATCTCGCCACTCACCTTTACCGGACGGGACGGATCCGGGACGGAGCGACGCTCTCTGAGGTCACCGCCGAGATCTCACGCGCCTTCCGGCTCGCCATGAGCCTGCTTCCCATGAGCGACGACCCGGTCCGGACACGATTGCGGCTTGAGGACGGGCGAGAGGTGGCCTTCCAGGAGTATTTCGTGAAGATGCGCCATTCGGTTGTGGTGGAGCACGTGCGCTTCGCGGGCGCGGAGCTGGCGAAGCCGGCGCCCGGCGTGCTGGCGACGCTCGAGTCCGCTGAGGTCATCGTCGTGGCGCCTTCGAACCCTGTCGTGTCTATCGGCCCGATCCTGGCGGTGCCTGGCGTCGCGAGCGTGCTGCAGGCCCGCCGCGACTCGGTCGTGGCCGTTTCGCCGATAGTGGCGGGCGCGGCGTTGAAGGGCCCGGCGGACCGGCTCCTCGTCGAGCTGGGCGGTGAGGCCTCCGCCGTAGGTGTGGCCCGGTTCCTCCGGGCTTGGGTGGGCACGCTCGTAATCGACGACGCCGACGACGGCTTGGCGGACGAGGTGCGGGCCGCAGGGTTGAACTGCGTCGTCGCGCCGACGGTCATGAGGACGCCAGAGCGGGCCGCGGCTCTTGCTCGAGTCGTCCTCGGCGTCACGGTGGATCTGGGCCGGTCGCACGACGCGTCGGCCTCGCCGGGCGCTTAGCGCGTCCAGGGACCTCTGGTAGAGACTGCGCCGATGGCTGTTGAAGGGTCTTTGTTGGTGTTCGGCGTCAAGGGCTTGGGCGAGATCACCTCAGGCACCGACCTGGCGGCGCTCATCGCTGGGCAGACCACCCTGATCGAGGGCGATGTCGTCGTCGTCACCCAGAAGATCGTGTCCAAGGCAGAAGGCCGAACCGTCCGGATCGTCTCCTCCGATCCGGACGCCAAACGTGCCCTGGCCGAGTCGGAGGCCGTTCGCGTCCTCAGGCGTCGGGGGGACCTGGTGGTGACCGAGACGCGGCACGGCTTTGTCTGCGCGAACTCAGGAGTCGATCTCTCCAACGTGGCCGATGGCTGGGCAGTGCTGCTTCCGGAGGACCCCGACCGCTCGGCGCGGCGGCTGCGCGACGGCCTCCGGGCGCGCACAGGTCTCGAGGTCGCTGTGATCATCTCCGACACCTTCGGGCGTGCATGGCGGCGCGGGGTCACCGATGTGGCCATCGGTTGCGCCGGCATCCGCGCTGTGGTCGATCTTCGCGGGACGACCGACGCCCTCGGCCGCGAGCTCGTCGCCACCGAGATCTGCGTCGTGGACGAGATCGCCTCGGCGGCCGACCTCGTCATGGGGAAGGCTCGAGGCGTCCCCGTAGCCGTGGTCAGGGGTGTGGACGTGGCCTATTTGGGCCAAGGTGCCGTCACCGAAGAGGTGGTCCGGCCTTACGGCGAGGACCTGTTCCGGTGATGGCCGGGCGCTCGGGGCAGGTTCGGGCTGCCGTGACGGGCCTGTCGGGCTCGGGGCCAACTTGACCAGGCTTCGGGTGGCCTTCGACGTCCTGCCTCTCGCCGGCGAGCTCACCGGAGTCGGTCGGTTCTGCGCCGGCCTGGCTGCTGCTCTTGTCGGTCTCGAGGGCCTGGAGCTGCGCGGCTACGCCGTCGCTCGGCGTGCCCGAGCGGACACGGCCACGCCCGCCGGCGTGCTGGGGCTCGATGTTCGGACATGGCCTGCACCGGCGCGCCTCGCCAATGCCGTGTGGGGGCGGGCCGAGCTGCCACCGATCGAATGGCTCGTCGGGTCCGTCGAGGTCGTGCACGGCACCAACTACGTGGTGCCCCCGGCACGTCACGCGGGTCGTGTCGTGTCTGTGCACGACTTGACCGCGTTGCGTTATCCGGAGTTGTGCGTGCCCGCCTCGTTGGCCTACCCCCGACTGGTGGGGCGGGCGGCCCGCCACGGCGCCTTTGTGCACGTGCCCTCGAGTTTTGTGCGCGACGAGGTGGTCGACCTGCTCGGTGTTGACGCGACCCGTGTCCAGGTCGTTCCCTACGGGGTGGACGGCCCCGGGCAGATCGCTCCGACCCGACCGCCGGCGCCGGCCGGACGGCCAGCGCCGGCCGGATCACCACGGTCCCTCGAGCGGCCGTCACCTTCGGCGCCTTACCTGCTCGCGCTTGGCGCCGTGGAACCGCGCAAGGATCTGCCGACGCTCGTGAGGGCCTTCGCAGAGCTCGCGCCGTCGCATGAGGATCTCGAGCTCGTCGTTGCCGGGCCCGACGGTTGGGGAGCGCCGGCTTTCGCCGCCGCCGTGGCTGCCTCGGGCGTCGCCCGGCGCGTGGTGCGTCTCGGATACCTGGGAGAAGACGAGCGGCGGTCCTTGCTGTCCGGCGCCGTGGCGCTGGCGTACCCGTCCTTGTACGAAGGCTTCGGCTTCCCGCCGCTCGAGGCGATGGCCTCCGGCGTGCCCGTGGTCGCGACGACCGCGGGTTCGCTTCCGGAGGTCCTCGGCGATGCCGCCGAGCTGGTGCCCCCGGGCGACGCCGGCGCGCTGGCCGGCGCCCTGGCCAGGGTCATCGAGGATTCCGGCCTGCGATCCAGGCTCGTCGAAGCTGGGCGCTTGCGTGCCGCATCGTTCACCTGGGCGTCTGCGGCCGCTTCGATGGTGGATCTCTACAAGCTGGCCGCGCTCGACCGGCAGGCTCGGTGACACCGATCTCGGTGTCGCTGGCGGTCGAGCAGCTGCGCCGTCGCGTACCGGGCGGGATCGGGACCTACACCCGTGGCCTGCTGAAGGGCCTCGGTGAGCTTCCGGCTGGCGAGTGTCCGCGGCTCAGCCTTGTCGCCAGCCACGCGCCTCGCCGACCCGATCCACTCACGAGCTTCGGCTATCCGGTGCTCAGCTCCTGGCTTCCCGGTCCGCTCCTGACGCGCGCCTGGGACCTGGGCCTTGCCCGGCCAGGACGAGGCAGCGACGTCGTCCATTCGGTGTCACTGGCGGCTCCGGTCCCTTCCTCGGGCGTGCCGCTCGTCCTGACCGTGCACGACGTGGCTTGGAGGTCGATGCCGGAGGCCTATCCGGAAAGAGGCCGACGCTGGCACGAGGCCGCCTTGCGACGCGGGGCCGCCCGGGCAGCGGCGGTCATCGTTCCCTCCGAGGCGACGGCCACGGCCGTTCTCGCCGCAGGTGTGGGCATCACCGACGCCAGGCTTGCCGTCGTGCCCGAGGGCGCCGATCACCTCGACGTGCCCGACGGGGCGGCAGCCCAGGGGTTGCTCGAGCGCCTCGGTGTGCAGGGTCCCTACCTGCTCACGGTGAGCACGCTCGAGCCACGTAAGAACCTCGAGCGCCTCGTGCAGGCTTACGAGCTCGCACGGCCGAAGCTGCCCGATCCCTGGCCACTTGTGATCGTCGGGCCCGGCGGGTGGGGACCCTCGGCGTCTTCTGCGGGGCTCAGGTCAGCTGCAGGCGTCGTCTTCGCAGGCGCTCTCGAGGGTGGTGCGCTGGCGGCGATCTACCGCGGCGCCCGATGCTGTGCCTACGTCCCGATCGTGGAGGGCTTCGGGCTGCCTGTCGTGGAGGCAATGGCCCAGGGGACACCGGTCGTCTCGAGCCCGGTGCCGAGCTCCGGCGGCGCGTCGCTCGAGGTCGACCCAACAGATGTTGCGTCGATCGCCGAAGGACTGGTGGCCGCGGCTGGTGACGAGGCGACCCGGGCCCGTCTCGTGAGCAACGGTCTCGCGCGAGCTGCGGCGCTTCGATGGGTCGACGCCGCCCGAGGACACGTCGAGGTCTGGGCGCGGGTGGCCACCGAGCGAGCGAGAGGTCGATGACCACCCGATCCGACGACGACGTTCTCGAGGTCGCCCTGGACGTGAGCGCGGTGCCCGCGCGACCTGCCGGAGCCGGCCGCTACATCGTCGAGCTGGCCAGGGCCTTGGCCGGGCGAGCCGATTGCGGCCTCGCCCTCCTCGCCCGGCGCGACGACGCGGCCAGATGGGAGCAGATCGCGCCGCGCCAGCGGGTCCTCGCCGTCGCTCCCTCGAGGCGCGCCACCCGCCTCTTGTACGAGCAGGTCCGGCTCGCCTCTGTGGTCGCGGCCCTCGGCTCGCCGACGGTCGAGGTGTACCACGGTCCCCACTACTCCATGCCCAGGCGATCGCGAGTCCCCTGTGTCGTGACCGTGCACGACATGACGTTCTTCGATCACCCGGAGTGGCACGAACGGAGCAAGGTGACCTGGTTCCGCTCCGCCATCCGCTATTCGGCGGGGCACGCCGCGCTGATCGTTTGTGTCAGCGAGGCCACCGCCGGACGGCTGCGGGACATCCTTTCGCCGCCATGCCCGGTAGTGGTGGTCCCTCACGGCGTGGACCACGCTCGTTTTGCGCCTGACGAGCCGGCACCAGGTGCCGATCGGGAGGTACTGAAAGGCCTCGGCCTGCCTCGGCCCTACGTGCTGCACCTTGGGACCCTGGAGCCCCGGAAGGGGATTGTCGACCTCGTGGCCGCCTTCGATCTGCTGGCCGAGGGACAACCAGAGCTGGAGCTCGTCCTGGCGGGCGGTGTCGGCTGGAAGGCCGAGCCGGCGCTGCGGGCCATCGCGGCCGCGCGGGCGAGCGGGCGGATCCGCCGGCTCGGCTACGTCCCGGACGAGGACGTCCCGGCACTGCTGCGCGGGGCGCGTGCTGTCGTCTATCCCTCCCTCGAGGAAGGTTTCGGGCTGCCCGCTCTCGAGGCCCTGGCGTGCGGCGCGCCCTTGGTCACCACCTCGGGGACCTCCATGGCAGAGCTTGCCGGCGACAGCGCCCTGCTCGTGCCGGCTGCTCGCCCGCCTGCGCTGGCGGCGGCGATGGAGACGGCGATCGCTCCTGAGCCTTCGGGCGACGGTGCCCGGCGACGGGAACGTGGTCTTGTCATCGCCGCCCGCTACACCTGGGAGAGCTGCGCCGAGGGCCATCTGGCGGTGTACCGCGCCGCAGCCGGAGCTTGACGGACGCGGTCCTCACCGGCTCGCGGCTCGGCGCTTCTCGGGATCGCCAGACCGCCCGCTAGCCTGACTCCGTGCGCGCCTATCTGACCGGTGGATCAGGCTTTGTCGGCGCCTGGCTGCTTCGCCACCTCTCCGACGTCGGCGACACGGCCGTCGCACCCGGTCCCGAAGTCGATGTGACCGATCTCGCCCTGCTTGCCCCTCACCTCGAAGCGGCGGCACCGGAGGTCGTCTTCCACCTGGCCGCGCTCACCCATGTGGGCCGCTCCTGGAGCGAGCCCGGCGAGACTTTTCGCGTCAACGCCATGGGCACCTTGAACCTGCTCGAGGCCGCGGCGCGCTGCGAGGTCCCACCTATCGTCGTGCTCGTGAGCTCGGCGGAGGTCTACGGCCCGGCGAAGGACGCCGAGCCCCTCGACGAGCAGGCCGAGCTCCGCCCAGTGACCCCTTATGCCGCGAGCAAGGTTGCCGCCGAGTTCCTCGGGCTGCAGTCGTTCCTCGGCCGAGGTCTGCGGGTCGTCCGGGCCAGACCGTTCAATCACGTCGGACCGGGCCAAAGCGATGACTTCGTCGTCTCGGCGCTGGCGCGCCGCATGGTCGGGGCCGAGCTCGCCGGGACCGGGTCCGTCCGCGTCGGCAACCTTGCTGCCTGGCGCGACTTCACCGACGTGCGCGACGTCGTGCGGGCGTACCGCCTCCTCGCCTCGAGCGGGGTGCCCGGTGAGGCCTACAACGTCTGCTCTGGGCGGGCGATCAGCATCGCCGAGCTTGCCGAGCAGATGGCAGGGCTCCTCTCCTACGAAGTCAAGCTGATCGAGGACCCTGACCTGTTCCGCCCGGTCGAGGTCCCGGTTCTGGTCGGCGATGCATCCAAGCTTGTTGCGGCGACAAGTTGGGATCCGGAGATCGCCTTGTCCACGACGCTCTCGGACGTCCTCGACTACTGGCGCTTGCGTCTCGCTTGACTAGGCGGCGGTACCGAAGACCTGGGCGCGCAGCTCGTCGCGGGCCTCGCGTGCCTGCTGGACGACGGCCTGCACAGGCTGGGGAAGCCGCCGGACCACCGGTTCGAGAGTCGAGTCGATGACGTGGACGACCTGGGCGACGGTGGCGTCGAAGTCCTTCGCGCGCTTGCGGACCTGCTCCCGGCCACCGGCGAGCGATCCAGGGGGACATCCACCTTGTCTGGCGCGCGCGGCGGCATTGGCGAGCTCCTGGCGGCGAGCCTGGGCCTTTTGGAACCCGAGGACGCCCACGCCGATGGCGACATAGGAAGCTTCCATGGCGAAGCCACGCAGAGCTCCGGTCGCCTTTGTGAGATCCTGCCGGATGTCTGTCATCTCATGCTCCTCTTAGTTTCTCCTCTGCTAACTATAGCAAGCGCAATCTCGCCCTCGGCGCCTGTCGTCTGCCGAGCCCGACGCCTGACCCTGGGCCATAGCGCCCGGCGCCACCGTCTCGTATCGCGCTCAAGGTCCGCGGTAGCGTTGTGGCCCTGATGCCGGAGGAGCAACTTGTCCCACCGGTCGTCGCCGTGGTGGTCGCCAATGACCCAGGTCGGTGGTTCGAGGAATGTCTGGGGGCACTGGGGGCCCAGGACTACCCGAACCTCGACGTGCTCGTGGTCGACGCCGCGAGCCACGATGAGCTGACCGCACGAGTCGCGGCGGTCTCGCCGCGCGCCTTCATCATTCACCAGGGGGAGCCCGGCGGGTTCTCGGCGGCGGCGAACGAGGCACTTCTCGCCGTGGAGGGGGCATCCCACCTGTTGATCTGCCACGACGACGTGGCCCCCATGCCCGACGCGGTCCGATACATGGTCGGCGAGGCCTACCGGTCCAACGCAGGCATCGTCGGCCCGAAGCTCGTCGAGTGGGACGCCCCGGACCGTCTGCTGCAGGTCGGCATCGGCGTCGACCGCTTCGGCGCCACGGTCGAGCGCGTCGAGGCCGGGGAGCGCGACCAGGGTCAGCACGACGAGGTTCGGGAGGTGTTCGCGGTGCCCGGCGGCTGCACCTTGGTGCGGGCGGACTTGTTCAGGGCACTCGGCGGTTTCGACCAGGAAATGCGCCTCTTTGGCGAGGACGTGGACCTCTGCTGGCGCGCCCAGGTGGCCGGAGCGCGGGTCGTCGTCGCCCCGGCGGCTCGTGTTCGTCACCTCGAGCTGGCGCGATCGGGATCGAGAGCGGTGGGCGACGTGGCGGCGATGCGCCGGCGGCACGAGCTGCGCGCCGTGCTCAAGAACTACGACCGGCCCCGTCGCCTGCTCGTCGGCGTGGATCTGGCGGCGGGCTCGGTCGTAGAGGCGTTTCTCGCCCTCTTGAGAGGCGACCGGGCCCGTGCCAAGCGGGTCAGGGACGCGTGGTGGTGGAACTTGCGTCACCACAAGAGCCTCAAGGTCGCTCGCAAGGCGCTGGCGCGCATCCGCCAGCACCCCGATCGCGCCGTCGTGGGCCTGATGAGCCACGGTGGGCGGCGTTCGGCCCTCGAAGCGGGCCCGGTCGGCCCGGTCGGCTCCACGGGCCCGGCCGGCTCCACGGGCCCAGCCGTCCCGGTGGGTCCCGCGGTCGAGTCCCTGTTCGGCAACGAGGACGATGCGGAACCGGTACGGCCGGCGTCGCGCCGCCGTACCGAGCTCGGGCCGCCACATATCGGTTGGGCGGTGGCGGCCTTGATCGTGGTGGTCGTCTTCGGCATTCGCAACCTATTGGCCGGCCATCTGCCCCTCGTGGGCCAGCTCTTGCCCTTCCCGGCGCCCGCGGTCTTATTGCGAGAGTTCTTCGGCGGCTGGCAGGACGCGGGATGGCAGGCGACAGGGCCCGCGCCCACGGGATTTGGCCTGGTGGGCCTGGCGGGAGCTGTGCTGCTCGGCAGCACCGCCCAGGTGGAGAAGCTGCTGCTCCTGGGCCCGATCCTGGTCGGAGCCATCGGGATGCACCGACTCCTGCGCCCGCTCGGGTCCAAGCGGGCCCGGCTGGCCGGCACGATCGCCTATCTCGGGCTTCCCCTCGTGTGGAACGGCATCGCCGCAGGCGACCTCCAGGCTCTCGTGACCTTTGCAGGTATGCCGTTTGTGCTGTCGCGCCTTTGTCGCGCCACCCGGCTGCCACCGTTCACCCTCCCCGGCGACCCCGGTGGTTGGCGAGGCGTGCTGGCCGACGTTGTGCCGTTCGGCCTCCTGCTCGGTCTCATGGCGGCCTTGGCGCCTCCGTCGGTCGTGGCGGTGGCGGCCCTGTCAGTGGCCATCGTGCTCAGCTCGCTCGTCGCAGGCCGCGCCGACGCGGTCTTGCGTGGCCTCGGCGTCACAGCCGGCGCGCTGGGTGTGGCGTTCCTTTGCTGCTTTCCCTGGTCGCTGACTTTTGTCCAGCCCGGCGCGAGGTGGAGCCTCCTCGCCGGCGCCGTCGGCTCACCCGGGACCGCAGGCGGGGTCCTGCGATTGCTTCGTTTCGCCGCAGGTCCGATAGGTGCGGGCTGGCTCGGCTGGGGGATCCCGCTCGGCGCCGGCTTCGTCCTGTTCGTGGCGCGTGACGTCCGCCTCGAGTGGGCCACGCGATGGTGGGTTGCGGCCCTTGCCACGGTGCTTGTCGCCTATGGCGGGGCGGTGGGATGGCTCGGCGCCGGCGGCGGCGCGACGCTGGTCTTGCTGGCTCCTGGTGCGTGCTGTGTCGCAGCCGCCGTCGGGCTCGGCGTGTCCGCGTTCGAGGTCGATCTTGCGAGAAGCCGCTTCGGCTGGCGCCAGAACCTGAGTGGCGCGGCCGCATTGTGTCTCCTCGTTGGCCTCTTCCCGACGCTCGTCTCTTCGGTGGACGGCCGTTCCTCGTTGCCTTCTGTCGGCTTTGACCAGATCCTCGGCTGGACTGCGCCGGCGACTGGGGCAAAGGGCTACGAGGTGCTCTGGCTCGGTGACCCCGCGAGCGTGCCGGCGCCCTCTTGGCAGGTGCAGCGCGGGCTTGCCTTCGCCGTGAGCGCCGACGGCCTGCCGGACGGCCGCCGCCTCTGGCCGAGCGCCGATCCAGGCGTCGGGACCCAGGTCGAGACGGCCGTGACCAGGGCAGAGGCCGGGCTCACCGTCCGCCTCGGCTCCGAGCTGGCGCTCGCCGGCATCCGATACGTGATCATGCCGGCCGGCATCGCTCCTGACCTTCCCGGAGTCCAGGTCCCAGCCTCGGTCCCACCCCCCTCGGGCCTTGTCCAGGCGCTCCAGGCGCAGAGCGATCTTCGCCAGCTTCCGACCGAAGGCGGTGTGATCGCCTTCGCCAACGTGGCCTGGTCGCCAGCGGGCAGCCCGGCCGCCAGCCCCGTGGACGCGGGCCACGCCGGTCAGAGGACACCCGCATGGCTGAGAGAGCTCGGTGTGGCCGCCGGCCTGCTCGCGGTCGTCCTCGCGCTTGGAGAGGGCGTCGTCCGCCGCAAGAGGCGTCGTCGTCTCGCCACCTCCGAGGCCGGCGACGCCTCGCGCCCATGGCCGGAGGACGGCGCGGCGCTCTTGCCCGGCTCCGCAGAACTTGCGAACGCCCTGTCCGGGCCCGCCTCGAGCGCGTTGTCATGAGCGAGATGGCGCGTCGCCACGCGACTGGGAGCACCCGGGTGCTCGGTGCGAGGGCCCGTTCGCTGCTTGGCGTGGGGGTCGGCGTCGCGCTGCTGCTGGTAGTCAACACCGTGGTGCGCGAGACGGGCGTGGGAGCGGCCGGAGCCCCATTCGTGGGATCGCCGTCGCTTCCGGTCGTGCAGATGGCCAGGCCGAGTGCCTGGCGTTGCCCCGGCCCTCTCCCTGTCGGTGTCGGCAAGGAGAGCTCGCGTATCGCCCTCGTGAACAGCGCGACCTCACCGGTCGGTGTCGTGGTGACCGTGTCGCGAACCGGACTCCCGGTCGACGGTATCTCCTCCAGGGAGTCGGTCTCCACCGCCCGACTCGAGGTCGGCGGAGAGTCACAAACGGTCCTGACACTCCCGAGGCGCGGTCCGGCCGGATTCGCCGCCGTGTCGATCGAGACGGACGGGGGCGGGATCGGCGTCGCCGAATCGATCCGCGGCGGGTCCAATCTGGCCGGCGGCGTCTTGCTCTCGTCCCCGTGCACTCTCGGCTCTGCGCCCAGCGGCTACCTTCCGACGGGGAGCACCTTGGGCAGCTCGGACGTCGAGGTCTCGCTCTACGACCCCGACGCCACGCCCGCGGTCGTGGACGTGAGCGTCTCGAACGGCTCGACGCTGACGGCGCCTCCCGCTTTCCAAGGGTTGGTCGTTCCGGCCACGGGACTCGTGGTCCTCGATCTGCGTCGCTGGGTGTTCCAGGTGAGCTCGCTGGCAGTAACTGCCAGCGGGGTCAGCGGAGATCTCGTTGTCGGGGCGCTCGAGACCACCTCCGCGACCGTTGCCATCGCCTCGGGGTCCACGGGGGCTCAGCCGGTCACCCGCGTGCAGCTCACAGGCAGCTCGTTGCTTGTCGGGTCCGACCGCGGTCTCGGGCAGTGGGCTTTCACCGCGCTCCAGTCGCGCCTCGGGGTTGCCAGCATGTACTCGGTCTACGACCCGGGCGCGAGATCGGTCTCAGTCAGTGTCGCTCCACCGGGACGCTCGGGGAGGGTCGCCGCTCTCACCGAGGACGTCCCAGCCGGCGGCATGGTCGACTTCGCGACGCCGATCGCGCCCGGAGCTCGGGTTGGTGTGAGATCGGTCGTCGTCTCGGCTGAAGCGGGCACGGCCATCGTCGTCGCCCGGCTCACGACGAGACAGAGAGGTCGCGTTCTCGAAGAGCTCAACGCGACCTCGGGAACCGCCGGTCCCCAGAAGGCGTGGCTGCTGCCCGGAGCGATGGTCACGCCGAGCATTGACGACGTCGTGACGCTCGACGATCCAGGAGCCCGGAACGCGTCGGTGACACTGCTCGCGCTGACCGACGGGCCGGCGGCGGCAGTCCATCTCGGAGTGGTCGAGGTGTTCGCAGGCTCGGAGCGCAACGTCGATCTAAAGCCCCTCCTCAAACACGCCCCCGCCTTTGCTCTCGAGGTGAGGGCGACGGTGCCGATCCTCGCAGAGCAGCAGCTGAGACCCGATCGCGGCCAGACGACGGCCATCGGGGGGATCCCCGTCTCGCCTTGAGCTCGGGCCAACGGCGCCCGTTGCGCCCGGCTGACCCGGGGGTCAGACCTCGGTCGGAGGAACGCCGGTCGAAGGCAGGCTGGACACCGACGGCGCCATGACCCCCTCGGAGAGGGAGGGGGCGTAGCGCTCGGTGGCGAGCTTCTCCTCGCCTTCGGCCCCGCTGTGCACCGGCCTGCCGTAGGCGGTGTCGACCAGCCGGGCGATCTCAGCGCCGTCGACCGTCTCGAACTCGAGGAGGGCCGCCGCGACGGCCTCCAGCCCGGCCCTGTGCTCTCGCAGCACACTCGTGGCTCGCGCCTCCTGCTCTCTGAGGATCCTGGCGACTTCCTCATCGACGACACGACTCGTGTCCTCGGAGTAGTCGCGGGTGTGCATGAGGTCCTCGCCCAGAAAGACCATGCCCTGCGATCCCCAGGCCATCGGCCCCACGCGCTCGGACATGCCCCACTCGCGGACCATCTTGCGCGCCAGCTCGGTGTTGCGCTGCAGGTCATCGCTCGCCCCGGTCGAGAGGTCTCCGTAGATCATCAGTTCGGCGACGCGCCCGCCCATCCTGACCACGAGCGAGTCCTCGATGTACTCCCGGGGGTAAAGATGCCTCTCCTCGGTCGGGAGCTGCTGGGTGACCCCGAGGGCAAGGCCGGTCGGGATGATGCTGACCTTGAGCAGAGGGTCGGCGTGGGGCAGCACGTAGGCGAGCACGGCGTGGCCGCCCTCGTGGAAGGCGACCCGAGCCCTCTCGAGGTCCGAGAGCACGAGGCTGTCTCGGGGTTGGCCCATGAGGATGCGGTCTCTCGCCGCGTCGAAGTCGCGCATCTCGATGAACTGGCTCCCGCGCCTCACGGCGTGCAGGGCGGCCTCGTTGACGAGATTGGCCAGGTCGGCACCGGACATCCCCGGAGTGCCACGGGCGATTATCGACAGGTCCACGTCGGGACCCATGCGCTTGTCCTTGCAGTGCACCTGCAAGATAGGTAGGCGCTCGTCGAGGTCGGGCAACGGCACGACTATCTGGCGGTCGAAGCGGCCCGGCCGCAGCAGGGCGGGGTCGAGGATGTCGGGCCGGTTGGTCGCGGCCATGATGACGATGCCCTCGGCGACGTCGAAACCGTCCATCTCCGAAAGCATCTGGTTGAGAGTCTGCTCCCGCTCATCGTGCCCGCCGCCGAGCCCGGCACCGCGCTTTCGCCCGATCGAGTCGATCTCGTCGACGAAGATGATGGCGGGGGCCTGTTTGCGGGCCGTCTGGAACAGGTCGCGGACGCGGCTCGCACCCACACCCACAAACATCTCCATGAAGTCCGATCCGCTCACCGAGAGGAAGGGAACACCGGCCTCGCCGGCCACGGCGCGGGCCAGCAAGGTCTTTCCGGTGCCAGGTGGCCCGACGAGCAACACGCCTTTGGGCACACGTGCCCCGATCTCCTTGAAGCGACCGGGAGACTTGAGGAAGTCGACGACCTCGCTGATCTCCTGTTTGACGCCCTGGTAGCCCGCCACGTCATCGAAGGTCGTTCGGGGGCGTTCGGCTGTGTAGACCTTGGCTCGCGAGCGCCCGATGGACATGATGCCGGACATCTGTCCCTGGGCACGCCTGCTCATCCAGACGAAGAAACCGATGATCAAAGCGACGGGAAGCAGGTAGATGAGGATCTCGCCGAGTGCGCTCGAGCTGGGCGTCGAGAAGGTGTACTTGATCTTTGCCGCCCTGAGCTCATTGAACACAGAGTTCGGGAGCGGGACCGGTCCCGACGAGGTGTAGCTCTGCCCGTTGCTGAGCGTGCCCGTCACGACACCGGTGTTGTTGTTGAAGTTGGCGCTTTGAACGTGACCGGAGGTGATGTCCTGCTGGAGGGTCGAAAAGCTGAGCGTCTTGGCCGTGGTGCGGTTGAACATGCCAGAACCGAGCAACAGCACGATCAGGACGATTGCGCCGAGGGCGATTCCCCAACGCCATACCTGCTCCGAGCCCGACGGGCCGCCGGTGCCGTTCCTTCCCGGTCCGCTGCCGGAGCGCATATCTTGAGGCTGACGGCTCACACCACCTATCGTAGGCTTCAGCGGCGCAAGGTCGGTCCGCGCGGCGGTTTCTCTTGCTCGTGCACGGTCCATTTCGTGGCGACGGTCCCGGGTGAGCATCAACCGTCGGCTTGACCGGAGGGCCCCGGGCGACCACGCTCGCAGCGTGAATAGTCACCGCGACAGCCGCGAGCCGGCAGCGCGTGACGATTCGTTCGGCAACTCGTTCGGCTTGGCCGAGGCGATGTTGGGCCTCGCGGCGGGCTTCGTCCTCGCAACCCTGGCCGTGTCGGCCTACGCAGCCGCCACGCCCCACGGCCACCACGTAAGCCAGTACGGCGAGGAGGTGGTGAGCTTGATCGGCCTCTGGGTCGGCCTCGTCGGGGCCGTCGTCGTGGCGACCCGGAACGCGGCAAGAGACCCTGCGGGCTCCGGCGCCACCCCGGCCGCTGGCGCCACCCCGGCCGCTGCGGGCACCGGAACGGCGCGGCGAGGCACTGGGAGTATTGTTCGCGACTACGGGTTCAGGTTGCGGCCATGGCCGGACATCCCCCTCGGGATCGTGGTCGGCGTGGCTTCTCAGTACCTGCTCGTCCCTGTGTTCGAGGCACCACTTCTTCCCTTCGTGCACAACCTGTACAGCCGCCTCGGCCATCCGGCGCAAAGCCTGACGAGCCACGCCTTCGGGCCTGGACTTGTCGTGCTGGCGATGCTCGTCTGTGTCGGCAGCCCTGTCGTCGAGGAACTGTTCTTCCGCGGCCTGCTCCTGCGGGCCTTGGCGGGCCGCCTCAAAGATCTCGGCCCGCGGCTCGGCCCGGCTACCTCCATAGTCGTCACGGCGCTCGTCTTCGCGCTCGTGCACTTCGAGGCGCTGCAGTTCCTCGGTCTGGCGGGGTTCGGGGTCGTGCTCGGCTACCTCGCATGGCGCACAGGGCGACTCGGCCCCTCGATCGTCGCTCACATGGCCTTCAACACCGTCACCATCGTCGCCATAGTGGCCGCGCGATGAATCCCGGTAGGCTCGATCGCGATGACACCTGAACAGTCAGAATCCCGAGAGCCGTTGTTTGCCAGCGTGTTCAAGGCCTACGACGTCAGGGGCAGAGTGCCCGAAGAGCTCGACGCCCGCATCGCCTATGCGGTCGGGGTCGGCTTCGGCACGTTCGTGCTGTCCCAAGGTGTGTCCGACAAGCGGGTCGTGCTCGGGCGTGACATCCGCGAGTCCGGTGTCGAGCTCGGTCGGGCCCTCAGCGCCGGCATGCTCGCGGCCGGTCTCGGCGTGGTCGACATCGGCCTGGCCTCGACCGACCTTCTCTACTTCGCGTCCGGGAGGCTGAACCTGGCCGGGGCGATGCTCACCGCCTCGCACAACCCGCCCGTTTACAACGGCATCAAGTTCTGTTTGAGCGGAGCTCGCCCGATCGGTGTCGAGTCCGGCCTCGGAGAGATCCGTCGCGTGGCAACCGAAGCTTTCGCTGCCGCGCCGGCCGACGGCGGAGTGGGGGACGTCGCCGAGGACACTCGCGTCGAGCAACTCGATCTGCTCGATGAGTTCGCGGTACACGTGCGGTCCTTCGTCGACGTCGCGAGCCTCAGACCCTTGAAGGTTGTCACCGACACGGCCAACGGCATGGGAGGCCTCATCGTCCCGCGCGTCTTCGCGGGGCTTCCCTTCGAGCTCGAGATACTCTTCCCGGAGCTGGACGGTACCTTTCCCAACCACCCGGCCAACCCGATCGAGGTCGAGAACCAGGCCGATCTGCGTTCACGTGTTCTGCTCAGCCATGGCGACGTTGGCCTCGCCTTCGATGGCGACGCCGACCGCGTGTTCCTCGTCGACGAGCGGGCGGAGCCGATGTCGGGATCACTCACGACCGCGATCGTCGCCGCGACCATGCTCGAACGTCATCCCGGCTCGAAGGTCCTCTACAACCTCATCTGCTCGCACGCGGTGCCCGAGATCATCGCCGAGCGCGGCGGGATCCCGATCCGGACTCGCGTGGGCCACTCGTTCATCAAGGCGGTGATGGCCGAGACAGGCGCCATCTTCGGGGGCGAGCACTCGGGGCATTACTACTTCCGGGAGAATTACCGGGCCGACTCCGGGATCATCGCCGCTCTCATCGTGCTCGAGGCCCTCTCGAACGCGGGCGTCCCGCTCTCCCAGTTCAGGTTGCCGTTCGAGCGCTACGCGGACTCGGGGGAGATCAACACCGAGGTGCCCGACCCGGCGAGGCTCATCGACGAGGTGGCTGACCACTACCGGGCCGAGGGGGCTGAGGTCGACCGCCTCGACGGGATCACCGTGGAGCTTGACGACTGGTGGTTCAACCTGCGCCCGTCCAACACCGAACCGCTCTTGAGGCTGAATGTCGAGGCCCGGACCGTGTCAGAGTGCGACCGCCACTGCGATGAGATGCTCGGCCTGATCCACCGCCTTGCGGAGAGCCCGACGCGATGACCACAGTGTCATGACACGAAACGACCACAGTGTCATGACACGAAAGGTGTCCAGATGCCGCTCGATCCGCAACTGCTCGCTCTTCTCGCGTGCCCTGAGGACAAGGGACCGCTGCTGTACTTCGCCGACGAGGAGACGCTTTACAACCCCAGGCTTCACAGGCGCTATCGCGTCGTCGACGGGATCCCGGTGATGCTCGTCGACGAAGCCGAGACCGTCTCGGACGAGGAGCACGAGCGCCTCAGCGAGAAGGCCCTGGTGGAAGGCATCGCAGCGAACTTCGGCCCGGATGAAGGCGCCGGCAACGCCTCGTCAACATGACCTGGACGTCGCCGGACAGCCAGGACATGCTCGGGGCAACAGCCGGCATGCCCGAGCAATTGGAGCTTTCGGCGTCTCGGGCGAGCGAGGTGCCGGGCCTTCCGTCCAAAGAGGGCCTCGAAGCGATCGTCGTTCTCGGCATGGGAGGAAGCGGCGTCGCAGGAGAGATCGTGCAGGCGATCGGCAGGGACCGGTTGCGCCTTCCCGTCCTGCTGGTCGGCGACTACGCGCTTCCCTCATTCGTCGGCCCGAGCACACTCGTCTTCGCCGTCTCGTTCTCCGGGCAGACCGAGGAGACGCTCGAGGCGGCCGAGACCGCCCTGGGCCGGGGAGCCAGGCTCGTAGCTGTGACAGGGGGCGGAGCTCTCGCAGAGATGGCGGCCGCGGCTGGAGCGCCGATATTCGCGACTTTGCCGGGGATTCCCCAGCCACGAGCGGGGGTGGCGACCACGACGGCGCCTCTGCTCGTCGCGCTCGAACGTCTCGGTCTGCTCGAGGGCGTCACGAGTGCCATCGCGGCGGCCGTCGACCAGATCAAGAGGCGCCGAGACGGGCTCGTCGAGGGTGGCGGGGTGGCTCTGGAGGTCGCGCAGCAGCTCGATCGCACCATCCCGCTGGTGCAAGGCGCGACTGGCATCGGTGCTGTCGCGGCCCGCCGGTGGAAGACACAGGTCAACGAGAACGCCAAGGCGCCCGCTTTTTTTGCCGCCCAACCGGAGTGGTGTCACAACGAGATCTGCGGATTCGGCCAGAACGGGGACGTGACTCGTCAAGTGATGACGATCGTCACGCTCCGCAGCGACTTCGAGCACCCACAAGTCGAGCGCCGTTTCAGCGTGGTGAGGGAATTCGTGGGCGAGGCGGTGGCTTCTGTGATCGAGGTGCGAGCTGAGGGGCTCGGAGCCCTTGCGCAGCTTTTCGACCTCATCATCATCGGCGACTTCGTTGCCTTGCACCTCGCCGCCCGGGAGGGGATCGACCCGGGTCCGGTCCCGGTGCTCGTCGAGGTGAAGCGCTTCCTGCAGGCGGCGAGGCAGTAGGCGTCTCGCAGGCACATCGGATGATCGGACGACCTGTCAGCGGAGACATTGCCGACCCGAGCCTCGCGAGCCTCGGTCGGCTCAGGATCGCCTGGGCTGACGCGGAGATGCCCGTGCTCCGTTCGATCCGCGAGAGGTTCGAGCGCGAGCGCCCGCTCGAGGGGCTCGTCGTCGGCGTATGCCTGCATATCACGACCGAGACCGCGAACTTCCTCAAGACCCTGAGAGCCGGGGGGGCGAAGGTGTTCGCCTGCGCTTCCAACCCCCTCTCGACCCAGGACGATGTGGCCGCCTCTCTTCTCGCCGACGAGGGCATCGCCACCTTCGCAGTAAAGGGCGAGAGCCACGAGCGCTACTACCGCCATATCGACGCGGTCCTCGATGGCCATCCCCAGCTGACCGTCGACGACGGCTGTGACCTCGTCTCACGGCTCCACCAGGCTCGCCCGCACCAGCTAGGGGAGGTGATCGGCGGCACCGAGGACACCCGAACGGGTGTGATCCGCCTTCGGGCCATGGAGGGAGCAGGGGTGCTGCGTTACCCGATCGTCGCCGTCAACGACGCCGAGACGAAACATCTCTTGGACAACCGGCACGGGACAGGGCAGTCCACGATCGACGGCATCATTCGCGCCACGAACATCCTGCTCGCCGGGAAGCGGTTCGTCGTCGCCGGTTATGGGTTCTGTGGCAAGGGAGTTGCCGCCCGGGCAAGAGGCATGGGCGCAATCGTCACCGTCACCGAGATCGACCCCATGCGCGCCCTCGAGGCGGTCACTGACGGCTTCGGCGTCGAGCCCATGGCTGCGGCCGCTCCCCACGGAGAGGTCTTCGTCACCGTCACGGGCAACAGGGAGGTCCTGCGGGCCGAGCACTTCGCCGAGATGCGCGACGGGGCCATCTTGGCCAACGCCGGCCACTTCGACGTCGAGATCGACCTCGCCGGGCTCGCCCACCTGGCCGCCGGCAGGCGCCGGATCGTGCGCCCGATGGTCGAGGAGTTCACTGTGACCGCGCGCGACGGGTCACCCCGGCGCATCCTCGTCCTGGCCGAAGGTCGTCTCGTGAACCTGGGCGCGGCCGAGGGCCATCCGGCGGCGGTCATGGACCTGTCCTTCGCCAACCAGGCGCTCGCGGCCGAGTGGCTGGTGACCGACCGGGGCAAACTGTCCAACCGCGTCCACGCCGTGCCGGTTGAGGTCGACACCGAGATAGCGAAGCTGAAGCTGGAGACGATGGGGATCGCCCTCGACGACCCCACGGTGTCACAGCGCGCGTACCTGGCTTCCTGGACGAGCGGCACATGATCCGCGTACCGGGCCCCCGGGCGTCGGTGCGTAGACTTCTTCCCGATGGGCTGCGCGGGTCTGTGGTTGCAAGTCGATGCCAGTCGCAGGCGAAACGACCCACGTAAGGCGACTCGTGGTCGCTGAGCATGGTGCGGTTTAGACGTAAGTCCTGCCTCGCGCGGCATCGGTTGGCGATGCCGGCGGGAGAAGGGACCAACCGTGAGCCCGGGTGTGGCAGGGGCGCCGCAAGGATGCCCGCCCGCACCAGGCACGGGACACCCTCAGCAGGCGAGTGTGGGGTCAAAGACCAGGTCAGCCGCGTGTGCCCGTCATCGGTTCTGCGACCGAGTGCCTGATCGTAAAGGAGCTGCTCCATGGAGATCACGGTGCACACCCGCCATTTGGACATTCCGGACCAGCTCCGTGCTGCCGCCGTTGAGAAGGCACAGCACCTCGAGCGGTTCCTGGACGGGACCGAGCAGGCGCGTGTCATCTTTTCGCGGGACCACGCGACACGCGACGACGGCCACGTGACCTGCGAGGTGTTGGTCATCGCCCGCGGCCGCTCCGTGCGCGTCCGAGCGAAGGCTCACCTCGCGAAGGATGCGCTCGAGGCCGCGATGAGCAAGGAAGCCCAGCGCTTGACGCGCATGGGGGACCGCCTCGTGCATCGCTCCCGGCCTCGCCACGGCGCGTCGATCCAGAGACCGACGGAGCTTTCGGACTGACAACCGCTCAGAGCCCCGATCCGGGCCGACCGGCGCCTGATCCACCCCGCGTCGCCATCGTGGGCGCCACCGGCACTGGCAAGACCGCTCTTGCGCTCGAGCTGGCCCGTTCGGCAACCGACTGCTTCGAGCTTGTCTCGGTGGACGCCATGGCCGTCTACCGGCATCTCGACCTCGGCACCGCGAAGCCGACACCGGCCGAACAGGCCGTCGCGCCGTGGCACCTCATCGACATAGTCGACCCGTCTCAACAGTTCTCGGTAGCGGCGTTCCAAGCCGAGGCGCGCCGTGCCTTCGCCGGCATCGAGGCTCGCGGCCATGTGCCGCTGCTCGTCGGAGGCACCGGGCTCTACCATCGTGCGGTCGTCGACGGCTTGTCCATACCCGGCCGGTTTCCGGAGGTGGCCGCCGAGCTCGAGCGCCAAGCCGAGTTGCCGGGTGGCCTAGCCGTGCTCTTCGAGCGCCTCGCCGAGCTGGACCCCGTCGCGGCACAAAGAGTCGAACCGGCCAACCGGCGCAGGATCGTCCGCGCCCTCGAGGTGACTCTTGGCACCGGGCGACCCTTTTCCTCCTTCGGCCCTGGCCTGCGCAGCTACGCGCCGACCAGCTCGGGCATCGTCGGGCTCGAGCTCGAGCGCTCCGAACTGGACCGCAGGCTTGCCGATCGTTTCGACGAGCAGCTCGCGAGTGGGCTTCTCGAGGAGGTCCGGGCACTGGCGACGAGGCCTGCCGGCTTGTCGCGCACGGCTCGCCAGGCGATCGGTTACCGGGAGCTCCTCAGCCACGTGGAAGAGGGCATGCCCCTCGATCAGGCAAGAACCGAGTCACTCCGCCGGTTGCGCGCCCTGGCGCGCCGCCAGGAGGCGTGGTTCAGGCGCGACCCCCGTGTCGTCTGGTTCCGGGCGGACCGGAGCGATCTCACCGACGCCGTGCTCTCCTTTTTCGGCGACACCGTCCGCGGCCGGGTCGTGCGACACTGATGAGCATGTTGACGCTGGTCAAGTACCAGGGCCTCGGGAACGACTTTCTCGTCGCGCTCGACGGTCGCGCCCTCGACGCTGCAGGGGCCGAGCTGGCTGGCCACGCGCCCGCTGCCGCCGGTGTCGCCGGGCTGCCGACCGACGGCGGGGATCTCACAGGTGGGCTCGCGAGAGCACTTTGCGACCGGCACACCGGCGTCGGAGCCGACGGGATCCTCGTGCTGCGGGCTGCCGGCTCGGGCGGAGACGTCCGCATGGAACTGCGTAATGCCGATGGAGGCCGTGCCGAGACGAGCGGCAACGGCCTGCGCTGTTTCGCCCTGGCCACCGTCGAGGCGGGGCTCGTGCCCGGTCCCGAGGTGATCGTCGAGACCGACGCCGGTGCGCGCAGGGCCGTCCTGCGCCGGCGTGAAGGTTCCGGCTCCGCCGACGTCTCGGTCGAGATGGGCCGGGTAAGGGTCGCCCGCTCTGACCCTGTCGCCGACGCGGCCCTTCCCGGCTCGAGGGCCTTGCCATGGCCCTCGTGGTCGGTGGATGCCGGCAATCCCCACCTCGTCCTGCTCGCGCCCTCCCTGGAAGGCGTCGCCATAGCCGCCATCGGCCCGATGCTGGAAAGGCAGCGTCCCGGTGGGCAGAACGTGGAGATCGCGACTTATGAGCCTGCCGCGGGCGAGTTGTCCCTCGTCGTGTGGGAGCGCGGTGCCGGGGTCACCCTTGCGTGCGGGAGCGGCAGCGTGGCGGCCGCCGCCGCCCTCTATTGCGCGGGGATCTGTCCGGCGCGGGTCCGAGTTCACAATCCCGGTGGGATGGCCGAAGTGACCCTCTCGGGCGACGACCTGCTTGCCGTGACAGCTGAGCTGGCCGGACCGGTCCACCGCGTGGCCCGTGTCGAGGTCGACCCGGCCGAGCTGTGCGAGTCCGGAAGGGGTGTGGCGGCGTCGTGACGATGGCCCGGACCACGCTCATCGACCGGAGATTCCGGGAGAAGATCGTGCTCGTCGGGATGGTGGCCTGGCCGCGCACTTTGGAGGAGGTCGAGGCGAGCCTCGACGAGCTCGCCCTGCTCGTCGACACCGCAGGCGCCGACGAAGCGGCCCGAGTCGTGCAGCGGCGCGAGGCGGCGGACCCGGCAACCTACATCGGCCGGGGCAAGGCGGAGGAGCTGCGCAAGATCAGTGAGGCGGTCGACGCCGACACGGTTGTCTTCGACGACGAGCTCACGCCCGCCCAGCAGAGAAACCTCGAGAAGATCCTCGGCCGGACCGCCATCGACCGGACGGCCGTCATCCTCGACATCTTCGCCCAGAATGCCCACACCCCAGAAGGCCGGGCGCAAGTCGAGCTCGCTCTGAGCCGCTACCGGCTACCACGCCTTAGGGGCAAGGGCCTCGCGCTCTCCCAGCAGGCGGGTGGCATCGGGACGAGGGGCCCAGGCGAGACCCAGCTCGAGGTGGATCGGCGGCGCATCATGCGCCGCATCCGCAAGCTCGAGGTCGAGCTGCGGGACCTCGAAGCGACGCGCCGGACCCAGCGCAAAGCGCGAAGGCGCGGAGCGCTACGGACAGTGTCGCTCGTCGGCTACACGAACGCGGGCAAGTCCACGCTGCTCAATGTCCTCACGGATGCGGGCGTGCTCGTCGAGGACCGGCTCTTCTCCACGCTCGATCCCCGGACCCGTCGTCTCGACCTGCCCGGAGGAGAGTCGGTGCTCTGTTCGGACACGGTCGGTTTCGTGCGCAGACTGCCCCACCAGCTGGTGGACGCCTTCCATGCCACCTTGGAGGTCGTCGGGTCCTCCGACCTGCTCGTGCACGTCGTCGACGCGTCAGCCGCCGACCCGTTGGCCCAGATCGAGGCGGTTCGTGCCGTGCTCGCGGAGATCGGCGCCGGTGAGGTACCCGAGCTGTTGGCGTTCAACAAAGCCGACCTCGACCGGCGCGGGGCGGGGCGGCTCATGTCCTCGCACCCGGGCTCGGTGGCGTGCTCGGCCCTCACCGGCCGGGGGGTGCCCGAGCTGCTCCGTGTCGTCGCGGACCGGCTCAGAACCGAGGACCACGTCGTTGACCTCGCCGTGCCCGTGGCCCGCGGTGACGTGGTTGCCGCCATCCACCGGGAGGGCGAGGTGGTCGGCGAGCGCTACGAGGGCGAGCAGGTGCTGGTGCGAGCACGCCTCGACGAGCGGGGGGCCCGGCGCTACGCCGAGTTCGTGCAGCCATGACAGAACTCGCGAGACGGCCCGGGGCCGGCCGCAGGGCGCAAGAGGGCACGACGAGCGAGGACGCGGAGGCCGGTTTCGTCCCTCCGTTGTACCCCTACGACAAGCTGGGCGCGCTGGCCCAGCTGGCGCAGCGCCACCAGGGCGGCGTCGTCGACCTGTCCGTCGGCACGCCGTGCGACCCACCCCCGCCCGAGGTCCTCGAGGCGCTCGCCGCTTCAGGCACCGAGCGCGGGTATCCCTCCTCGGTGGGGACCGGGGAGTACCGAGAAGCCGCCCTGGCGTGGCTGTGGCGCCGGTTCGGGGTCGACACCGCCGCGGCGGCGGTAGCGGCCTGCGTCGGCACCAAGGAGCTCGTCTCCGGCGTGCCTCACTGGCTGCGCCTGAGGACGCCGGGGCGCGACACGGTGCTCTGCCCGGCGCTCGCCTATCCCACCTACGAGATGGGTGCGATCCTGGCCCGCGGCCGGGCCGTCGCCGTGCCGGCACGGCCGGACGGGACGATGGACCTGTCGTCGATCTCGCCGGACGACGCGGCGCGGGCACTGTGCCTGTGGGTGAACAGCCCGGGCAATCCCGCGGGCCAGCTCGAGGATCTGGCGGCCGTAGCCCGCTGGGGCCGGTCACATGGCGTGCCGGTCTTCTCCGATGAGTGCTACATCGAGTTCACCTGGGCCGGGCCTGGCCGCACGATCCTCGAGCAAGGTCCCGAGGGCGTCGTCGCGGTCCACTCGCTGTCGAAACGGTCGAACCTCGCAGGCTTGAGGGCCGGCTTTTACGCCGGAGACCGCGAGCTCGTCGGGTACCTGTCGAGTCTCCGCCAGCACGCCGGTTTCATGGTTCCAGGCCCCGTGCAGCACGCCGGCGCGGTCGCGCTTCGCGATGACTCGCACGTCGACCGGCAGCGGGACAGGTACCTGGAGCGGCTGAAGCGCTTTGCCGATGTGCTGAGCGAGAACGGGATCGACGCCGAGGTTCCCGCAGGGTCGTTCTACCTCTGGGTGGCGGTTCCCGGGCATCTCGCGACGCCGGGGGGCACCTCGCTCGACCCGAGCCCGGGATGGGCACTGGCGCGCTGGCTCGCCGAGCACGGCGGCGTCCTCGTCGCCCCGGGCGACACCTACGGACGGGCCGGAGCCGGCCATGTGAGAGTCGCCCTCGTGCAGCCGGACGATCGGCTGGAGCTGGTGGCCCAAAGGCTCGCCAAGGCAACGATCAGCGGCTTGACGACCCGATAACCTCGGCGTCATGAAGAACCTGAGCTCCGCCGTCTCGCAGCTGTGGCAGGGCCGCAAGAGCCTTTCGCCAGGTGATGCAGGCGCGCTCGAGGTGATCGACGAAGCGATCGGTCTGCTGGACCGCGGGGAGGTCCGCGTCGCCGAGATCGACCCGTCGAGCGACGAGGTGGTCGTCCACGAGTGGCTGAGACAGGCGATCCTGCTGCTCTTCATCCTCTCGGGGCTCGAGACCGTCGAGCACGGGCCGTTCGAGTACACCGACAGGCTTCCCTTGAAACGGGGCCTGCAAGCCGCAGGGGTGCGGGCCCTGCCGGGGTCCTCGGCCCGGCGCGGCGCCTTCTTGGGACGCGGGGTCGTGCTCATGCCGAGCTATGTGAACATCGGTGCACACGTCGGGGCGGCCACGATGGTCGACACGTGGGCAACCGTCGGGTCGTGCGCGCAGATCGGCGAGCGGGTCCACCTCGCGGGGGGTGTGGGGATCGGCGGGGTCCTCGAGCCCCCCAACGCCCGACCGGTCGTCATAGAAGACGACGTCCTCATCGGCAGCCGCTCGATGGTCATCGAAGGAGCTCGCGTCGGGGAAGGCTCCGTGCTCGGCGCGGGGACGATCCTCAACCCGTCGATCCCCGTGATCGACGCCTGGTCGGGCGACGAGCTCGGACGGGGCTACGTGCCGCCTTGGAGCGTCGCCGTCAACGCCGCGCGGCGCAAGGAGTATCCCGGCGGTGAGTTCTTCCTGCCCTGCGTGCTGGTCGTCCGCCACCTCACGCCCGGCGAGCGGCACGACAAGGCGATGCTGAACGAGATCCTCCGCGAGTACGAGGCGTCGGCGTGAGCCCGCCCGGTGCCGGCTTGTTGGAGCTGACCGCAGAGCTCGTCGACATCCCCTCAGTCAGCCACGACGAGGGCAGAGCCGCCGAATTCGTGGCCGCGGCGCTCGCGAGCGCGGATCACCTCGAGACCGTCCGTATCGGTCACAACGTCGTCTCGCGCACTTCGCTCGGCCGTCCTCGGCGCCTGCTCGTGGCCGGTCACCTCGACACCGTGCCGCCCAACGGCAACGAGCGTGCCCTCCTCGAGGGCGAAAGATGTTCCGGGCTCGGAGCGGCCGACATGAAAGGTGGCCTGGCGGTGATGCTCGAGCTAGCCAAGGGCATCGTCGCCCCTGCGATCGACGTGACATATATCTGGTACGCCTGTGAGGAGGTCGAGCAGCGCTACTCGGGCCTGATCGAGCTCGAAGCGGCCGATCCGGGTTTCCTCCTCGCCGACGCGGCGGTGTTGGCCGAGCCGACCTCCGCCGTCGTCGAGGCCGGCTGTCAGGGCGTCCTGCGTGTCAGCGTGCGCCTCGTCGGCAAGAGGGCGCACGCGGCGAGGTCCTGGATGGGCCTGAACGCCATCCACCGGCTAGGCCAGTTGCTCGAGCGCGTCGACCGGTTCGCCGATCGCAAGCCCGTGGTCGGAGGTTGTGAGTACCGCGAGTCCCTGCAGGCCGTTCGCGTCGACGGGGGCGTGGCCAACAATGTCGTTCCGGACGAGGTGCACCTCGTCCTGAGTCATCGCTACGCCCCGGATCGTACGAAGGACGAGGCCTTTGAGGCGCTCCGGCCCCTTTTCGCACAGGTCATCGACGAGCGGCTGGGGGACAGGGTCGTCCTCGAGGACTTCGCGCCGGCGGCGGCACCCGATCTGGATCACCCGCTCTTGGCGGCCTTGGTCGCCGCCAGCGGCAAACCCCCCCGGGCCAAGCTCGGCTGGTCCGACGTGAGCTTTTTCAGCGCCCGGGGCGTTCCCGCGGCGAACTTCGGGCCAGGCGATCCGCTGCTTGCCCACACTGCAGGCGAGTGGGTCGGCCGTGGTGATCTCGAGGCCGTCTTCGCGGGCCTCGAACAGCTCATCTCGCCGAAGTTCTGAAGGCCCCGGCGGTCCGAGGCCTTGCGCCAACCGACCGGCGCTCAGGTCAAAGGCGCCGGAGCACGGTCACGACCTTGCCGTAGATAACGGCCTGATCAGCGGCGAGCTCCATCTCCGAATAGGCGGGGTTCGCCGGGACCAGCACGACCTTGCCGCGCCGCTTGCGCAACGTCTTCACGGTCGCCTCGTCCTCCGCGATGCCGGCGACGACGATGTCACCCGACTCGGCATCGGGCTGGCGGCGCACCACGACGAAGTCGCCGTCGAGGATGCCGGCGTCGATCATCGAGTCGCCGCGGACCTTCAACATGAACAGGTCCCCTGAGCCCGTGAAGTCTTGGGGGATGGGGAGAAGCTCCTCGACCGACTCCTCGGCCAGCACACCGGTGCCCGCGGCGACGTGCCCGATCAGTGGGACGTGGGCCACCGGGCGCACCCGGATGGCGGCACCGGAAGACGGCTCCCAGCGGACGATGATCGCCCGCGGCTTGGTCGGATCGCGTTGCAGGTAGCCCTCCCGCTGCAGCACCTGCAGGTGAGTGTGCACCGTAGAGGGCGACGTCAGGCCCACGGCCTCGCCGATCTCGCGCACCGAAGGGGGATAGCCCCGTTCGCGGATCTGCTCGGCGATGAATTCGAGGATCCTGCGCCGCTTTCCTGCCAGGGTCGCCTCGGACATTCTGCTCCTCCCGTCCCGACCGCCGTTCCGGTCTCCACCACGAGGCTAAGCCGCCAGCGGGGTGAATGCAAACACCCGTTCGTGAAACAGGCGTTCGACGCGGATCTTGACAACGAACACGCGTTCGTGGTCTGATGTCCGTGTCGAACATACGTGCGCCGGCGGGAAGGCCGGGCGCGGCACGGCCGGCCGGATCCGGTCGGTTTCTCGAGTGGCCCGAGGAGGGGCGATGGGAGCACTGGTATACACCGAGCGGGCAAGGGCCTGGCTCGCAGAGCCGCCCAAGCGATCCGAACGGGCCCCGGCGCGCCGGAGGCGGACGGGCGCGCCGCGCCGGACGAGCTGGAACGTTCTTGTCGAAGAGCTCGTCTCGTTTCCCCCACCCTCGACGCGTCGCAGCCTCGCCCAGGTGCCGGGCGAGACGGGCCCCTCTCGGGCCGCTTTCCCGGCCGGGACGGCCGCGTCGGGGCCGTCGAAGGGGCGTCGAGCCGCTGCGGTGGTCCAGCTGGAACAAGCTTCGAGCCCGTCGGCTGTGCGGACGGGGGACCCGGCGCCGAGCCTCGTGCCCGCCGGGTCCCGGCGGCCTGCACCCCAGCCGCGAGGGTGGCGGCGCCTCCTCCCCGGCGCCGCCACCCTCGCGGTCCTGGTGAGCGTCTGGTTCGGTGCCGGCGGGCTGGCGGGCCTGCACCGCCCCTCCTTGACCGTTCCGGCTTCGGCCGTGAAGGTGCACGGGGGCTACCTGTACGTTGCTCGTCCCGGCGACACCTTGTGGTCGATCGCCTCCGAGCTTCAGCCCGGTGGAGACCCGAGGCCTCTCGTGGCCAGCTTCGAGCGGCAGCTCCACGGTGCCGATCTGGTCCCCGGCGACGAGCTCAAGTTGCCCTGAGGGCAAGAGCGCGCCGGTACGGGCGGATCGGCGCTACGGTCAAATCGTGCGCTGCCCGTGGTGCGGGGCGACCGAGGACCGGGTCGTGGACTCTCGCGAGGTGGAACAAGGTGAGGCCATACGCCGGCGCCGGGAGTGCCTTTCCTGCACGCGACGGTTCACGACCGTGGAGCGGGTGAGCCAAGCGGTGCTGTGGGTCGTCAAGCGTTCGGGGCACCGCGAACCTTTTGACCGGCGCAAGGTCATCGCCGGCGCCCGTGCCGCCTGCAAGAACCGTCCCGTGCAGCCGGAGCAGCTCGAGGCCCTGGCCGCGGCCGTCGAGCAGACCGCCTGGTCGCTCGGCCCCGAGGTGCAAAGCGAGCAGGTGGGCCTTGCCGTGCTGGAGGCCTTGAGGACTCTGGACGATGTGGCGGCGGTACGTTTCGCCAGTGTGTACAAGGGCTTTGAGCAGGTGGACGACTTTGCGCGCGAGCTCGGGTTGTTGAACAGCCAGGCCGCGCAGGACGCGGGCGCGCCGCCGGAGACGCGCCCGAGGCGTGGTCCGGGGGGCGACGCGGGGCCATGACCGAGGCCCTGGTCGACGAGCCGCCGGCGAGCGCACTCGCGATCTATGCCCATCCCGACGACCCCGCCATCTCGTGTGGCGGCACGCTCGCCTGCTGGGCGGCCGGCGGCAGCACGGTCCATGTCGTCATCTGTACAGCGGGTGACAAGGGCACGACAGACCCAGGCACGGACCCGGACGCGCTCGCACAGTTGCGGGTCGTCGAGGCGGAGCGCTCTGCGGAGCTTCTCGGGGTGAGAGGCACTTATTTTCTGGGCCGTCTCGACGGCGAGCTCGAGAACGACGCCGCCCTGCGGCGCGAGCTCGTGGAGATCATCCGGGACCTGAGACCGGAGGCGATCGTCAGCCCCGATCCGCTTGCGGTCTTCTTCGGCGAGCACCATTACAACCATCGGGACCATCGCGTCGTCGGGTGGGCGGCGCTCGACGCCGCTGCCCCGGCCGCGGCCTTGCCCCTCTACTTCAAGGGTACGGGGACGGCGCACCAAGTCACTGCGGCGTACCTGTCGGGATCCCTGCAGCCGAGCGTCTGGGTCGACGTGACGTCCACCATCGACCGGAAGATCGAAGCTGTGTCATGTCACGTGTCACAACTTGTGGACGCCGGTGACTGGATCGCGAGCGCGCTGCGCGACGGCGCCGAAGACTCAGGGCGAGACGCCGGTGTCGACTACGCGGAGCCGTTCCGGCGGATCTGGCTGGCGCCGTGAGCGCGACGCTCGAGGTCTTGCACGTCGACATGGACGCCTTCTTCGCCGCTGTCGAGGTTCTCGACGACCCGAGCTTGCGCGGGCTGCCGGTGATCGTCGGGGGCACCGGGGCGCGCGGCGTGGTGGCGTCGTGCTCCTACGAGGCACGGGCCACAGGGATCCGGTCCGCGATGTCCATGGTCGAGGCGCGCCACCGCTGCCCTCGCGCCGTTGTGTTGCCGGGCAGGCACGGCCGCTACGGCGAGGTGAGCCGCCAGCTCCACGCCGTGTTCGAGGTGTTCACTCCCCTCGTCGAGCCGATCGCCCTGGACGAGGCGTTCCTGGACGTCTCAGGGAGCCATCGGCTGTTCGGCTCCAGCGAGGAGATCGGCGAGGCGATTCGGGCGCGTGTCGCCGCGGACCTGAAGCTCTCCTGCTCGGTCGGCATAGCGCGCTGCAAGCTGCTGGCCAAACTGGCCTCGAGAGCCGCCAAGCCCGTCGCCTCGCCGCGCGGGCCGGTTCCCGGGCCCGGCATCTTCGTAGTTCCTTGCGATCATGAGCTGGAGTTCCTCCATCCGCGGCCCGTTTCCGACCTCTGGGGCGTGGGTCCCCGCACGGCCGAGCGGCTCGCCCGCTATGGGATCGCCACGGTTGGCGATCTCGCCAGGATCGATCCGGCCCACTTGACACGCCTCGTCGGGCGGGCGGCGGGAGCGCAGCTTCACGAGCTCGCCTGGGCCCGAGACGACCGGCCGGTCGTCTCGGGGCGGGCAGTGAAATCTGTCGGCCACGAGGAGACCTTCGCCGTCGATGTCCATGACTCCGAGCAACTTCGTCTCGAAGTGGTGCGCATGGCCGACTCGGTCGCCAGCCGCCTTCGCGCGAGCCGTCTCCAGGCTCGGACGGTGACTGTCAAGCTGCGGTATGGCGACTTCACGACGATCACGCGGTCGCACTCACTGCGACGCCCCCTCGCTTCGACGGCCGAGCTGGCGAAGATCGCCTCGGCACTGCTGTCTGCCACCGAGACCCGAGCGGGGGTGCGCCTGCTCGGTGTGAGCGTCTCGTCGCTCGAAGAGCGCGCGGAGGCAACCTCCGAACAGCTCGCGCTCTGGGATCTTTCGGAGAACGCGCAGGGCGACGCCCGCGCGGCCTCGGCGGCTCGCTCAGAGCTTGACACGGCCGTCGACGCCATCCGCGAGCGTTACGGCACCGCTTCGGTCGGTCCCGCCGCCCTGGTCGGCAGTTCGGGCCTGCGGGTCAAGCAGGTCGGGGACTCCCAGTGGGGGCCTTCTGAGTGACGAGGCCAAGGCTTGCGACACTCCGGCCGCCCGGAGCGGGAATCACCACGCGCCCGGCGTGTTGATCAGAGAGGTGCCTGAATTGCCCGTGGCTAGGACGCCCCGCCGTTGTCGGGCCCGCGGCCGTGTGAGATGATTTGAGTCGTGCAGCGAGAGGTATTTGGGAGGGGGTGACGATGCCGCTTTCAGAAGAAGAGCAACGGATCCTCCACGAGATGGAGCAGAAGCTGTACGAGCACGATCGAGCCTTCGCCGATCGTTACAGCAACAAATCACAGCGTCGTCAGGGTGGTCACTCCGGCCGGGGATGGATCTTGGCTTTCGTCGCCGGCTTCGTGCTCTTGCTCGTCGCTTTCCGCTCGTCGTTGTTGCTCGGGAGTCTTGGCTTTTTCATCATGCTCGTTGCCGCCGTGGTTTACGTGCACCAGGTCAGAGTGTCGGACTCGGCCCGCTTCGGCGGCCTCAAGGGCCCCGCGCGCCGCTCGGGGATGGGTGACGAACTGTCTGAGATGCGCCGCCGCCTGCGGTCGCGTTTTGGCAACCGCAACTGACACCTCCCCCCTGGCACGCGGCGCCGGCGCGTCAGGCCTGAACGCCTTCCCTGTCTTTTTCACTGTCGAGGTCGGTGGCACGAGGCCGGTCGTTGCTGTTGGCGTGCGCGGCTTTGACCGCCCGGCCACCGTGCCCGAGGTGCTCGTGTGAGTGCTCGCGATCGAAGGGCGAGGGGAGCCGCCCCGCCCGGTCGCGTCTGGTGGATCGAGGCAGCCGTGGCGCTTTTGGGGCGCCCCGACCTGTGGCCGGTCGCGCTCGCCGAGTCGGTCGCGATGGCGCCGCGTGGGTGGTGGCACCACTGGCCGCCGGCTCCCCTTGCTTCGCCGGCATGGCTCGCCTTTCGCATGGAGACGGCGTACGGGGACGCGGCCGCACGCCCTACGCCCGCCGACGTCATCGCCTGGCTGGAATGGTGCAGGGTGTCACGCCGCCGCGCCCAGTTGCGGTAGCCTCCCGCCTGATGCTTGTTCCGGGACGACAAGAAGGCTGAGATGGTCGGCCGGGCGCTCGTGCTGAATGCGTCTTTCGAACCACTCTCGGTCGTCGCCTCGCGACGGGCCCTTGTCCTGGTGCTGGCCGACAAGGCGGAGCTCCTGCACGGCACCGGGCACGATCTGCACTCGGCCAGAGCGAAATTCCCCGAGCCGTCGATAGTCCGGCTCGTCAACTACGTCCGAGTGCCCCACCAGGCCCGCGTCGCGGTCACCCGCCGTTCGGTGTTCGTCCGTGACGGTCATCGCTGCCAGTACTGCGGTGCGCAGGCGGAGAACATCGACCACGTCGTCCCCCGCAGCCGCGGTGGCACGCACAGTTGGGACAACGTCGTGGCCTGTTGCCGGCGCTGCAACAGCCGCAAGGAGGACAGGCTGCTCGACGAGGCAGGCTTCCGCTTGGCAAGGCCTCCGCGGGCGCCACGCTCTCACCTGTGGTTGCTCGCCGCCAGTGGTGAGGTCCGCGATGAGTGGGCTCCCTATGTCGAGCCCGTCCTCGGCCACGCCGTCGGTCTCTGAGCGAGCGAGCCGCTTCCGCCGGTGATCGGGCCTGGCCCGTGCTGGAACGACGGGCCACGCCCGCCGCCCTTCACGCCGATCTGCCGGACCCAAAGGGCGAGCGGCTCGCCTGCGTCTGTGTCCCTCTCTGCCCCGCGGTCGTCATAGGGAGCGCGCAAGCAGGTTCTGACTTCGACGCCGAGCGCCTCGCCGCGGCGGGGCTCGACCTCGTGCGGCGCCGCGGCGGTGGTGGTGCTGTTCTCGTGGCGCCGGGGCTCCAGGTGTGGCTCGACGTCTTCGTGCCCAACGGGGACGTGTTGGCGCAACCGGATGTCGGAAAGTCCTTCCATTGGCTGGGCCAGGCTTATGCAGAGGCGATCGCGAGTGTGCTCGCCCTGGCCGGTGGTCAAGCGCCAATCGAGGTGAACCGGGGTGCCGCACAGGCGACACCGTGGTCCAAGGTCTTGTGTTACGCCGGGTTTGGTGCAGGGGAGGTGTCGGTCGGCGGCCGCAAGGTCGTCGGGATGTCGCAGCGCAGGGATCGTTCCGGCGCCTGGCTCCACTCGATGGCCCTCCTCAGCCAACGAGCCGCCGACCTGGCCGATCTGCTGAGTGGCCCTGCGGATTACCGTTGCCGCGCGCGGGCGGTGCTCGAGGGCACCGGGCTGCGCGATGCGGAGCATCTCAACGACCCTTTGACCGAGGAGCTGCTGAACCGCCTCCCCTGAGCACGCCCACGTCCCATTTCGGAACGCGGGCGAGGTCTTCTCGCGCCCGGCCGCCGGCGGCCTTCCCGCAGCCCCTGTCCGGGCCGGCGCCTCGGCGCAGCCGTCGAAGGACGGACAGTCCGACGCGTTTGCGGTGGGGGAGCGGGCAAGAGAGTGATTGACGAGTGGGGGTTGTGACCCATAGAGTGGCGTGAAGTGGGGACCCGGGGAGGGCCGCCCCGAGACAGTGGGAACGAAGGTTGCGTTGGCGCCAGGTTTCAGGTTCGTCGGGAACTTCCCCCGCTCGCTCGACACCAAGGGTCGGGTGATCCTGCCGTCGCGAATGCGGATCCACTTCCAAGAGCACGGCTACTTGACTCCCGGCGCGGACGGCTGCCTGGCCCTGTGGCCTGAGGAGGAGTTCGAGCTCGAGGCAGAGCGTCAGCACGCCAAGGACTCCCTGGGCGTCGAGGCTCGAAACGACCTGCGCGACTGGGCGGCGCTCGTGACCAAGGTCGAGTTCGACCGCCAGAACCGGATGCCGGTGCCCTCCGAGCTGCGCGCTCTCGCCGGTCTCGAACAGGAGGTCCTGTTCGTCGGTGTCCTCGACCGGGTCGAGCTCTGGTCCCCCGCCAGCTGGTCGGCGCGCCGACCAAGACCGCTGGGCGAGCCCGTCTCCGAAAGGGTCGGGCCGTGAATGATGGCCACCTCGTCACCGCGGCCCCGTCTCGCCGGCATCTGTCCTCTCCCTGTCACTCCTGGGTTGCCCGCAGCCCCTCGGCCGAAGTGCCGGATGGCATTCCAACCCTCTCCGCCCTGTCTCATCCTCACTTCGAGGGATGCCCTTCCCTCGAGCTGGTCGGGGGGTTGCGGATGATCCAGGAGTTCGATCACACACCGGTCATGGTTTCCGAGGTCGTGTCCTTGCTCGAGCCGGTGCCTGCAGGCGTGCTCGTGGACGCGACCGTTGGTGGAGGCGGCCACGCCGCGGCCCTGCTCACCGCCATGCCCCGCCACGAGCTGATCGGGATCGATGCCGACGAGGACGCGGTGGCCGAGTCCTCGGCGCGTCTGGCCGGTTTCGGGCACCGGGCCCGGGTGGTAAAGGCCCGTTTCGACGAGCTGGCGAGCACGGTGCTTGCCTTGGCGGGGGACCGGCGGCCGATCGTAGGGGTCCTTTTCGATCTCGGCGTGAGCTCTCCGCAGCTGGACAGGCCCGAGCGGGGGTTCTCCTACCGTTTCAACGGTCCTTTGGACATGCGGATGGACCGTTCCCGGGGAGTGACTGCTGCCGAGCTCGTGAACAACCTCGGTGTCGACGAGCTGACCGAGCTCTTCGTCGAGAACGGCGAGGGGCGCTTTTCCCGCCGCCTCGCCGAGGGGATCGTCGCCAGCCGGCCGATAGAGACGACCTCCCGCCTTGTCGAGGTCATCGAGCAGTACCTGCCCGGTGCGGCCCGCAAGAGAGGCGGGCACCCGGCCAAACGGGTGTTCCAGGCTCTGCGCATCGAGGTCAACGCGGAGCTCGACGTGCTGGCCGCGGGGCTCGGGAGTGCCCTCGACCTGCTGGCCCCCGGGGGCCGTTGCGTCGTCCTGTCGTACCACTCGGGCGAAGACCGGCTCGTGAAGCGATTCTTCGCGAGTGCCGCGAGCGGCGGCTGTGTGTGCCCTCCAGAGCTTCCCTGCGTCTGTGGAGCCGTAGCGACGGTTCGGGTCCTCACCCGAGGCGCTCGTCTCCCCAGCGCCGCCGAGGCCGGGAAGAATCCCCGCGCCGCCAGTGCCAGGCTGCGCGCCGCAGAGCGCCTCCCGCAGGGAGGGGCCTGATGACTGCGGCGCGCGTCTCCTCGTCGGCAGCCCGGGAGCTGGCGGCCGTTGAGGCAGCGTCCTTGCGGGCCGAGGAGCCGGGCGCGTCCCGCCCGAGGCTCGACGTCGTCGATCGGCGCCTTAGAGCGTCGCGATCAGTCCACCGCCAGGCGAACCTGCTCCGGGCCCTCGGCGTCCTCCTCGTCGTCGGCGCCCTCGCCGTGACCGCAGCCGCGCACACCTTCGTGGCGTCCGACCAGCAACGAGTCGACACCTTGCAGGCCGAGCTCTCGCAATCTCTTGGTGAGCAGCAGGACCTGCAGCTCTCGCGCGCCGAGCTCGAGTCCCCGGTGCGAGTTCTCAACATCGCCGAGCGGCAGCTCGGCATGGTCGCGCCGGGGTCCGTGTCCTACCTGTCGCCAGTGAACCCCGGCCCGTCGGTGGCACAGGCGGGAGCGAGCGCTGCCAGAGCGGCCGCCGCGGCCTCGGCCGCGGCAGGGCGAGAGGCCGGCTCCTTAATGGCCAGGGAAACTACTGAGTCCACCATCACCGAGCTCTCCCAGCGCGGCGTCAAGTCAGGAACGAGGCCCTCCCAGGCCGGGGGCCGACCCACAGCGATCAGCCCACCGGGGTGAGCGAGTTGACCCCGTCCGGCCGGGGGGCGAGGGCCCGCTCGGGGTTGCCGCCGGGAGCGGCTGCGCGCCGTTCGAGGACCGGAGAGCACCGGCAGTCAGGATCGGTCCGCACCACGTTGGGCACCAGCCGCACGCTCGCCGCCGGCGGCACAACCGGCACCACCCGCACAACCCCCACCAGCCGCAGGACCGCCGGCGCCAGCCACACGGCCACCCGTCCGGGAGCGCCGAGCTGGGCGGGGCGCCCGAGGCCGGCCGCAGCCACGAAAAGGCCGGTACGGACGCGCAGGCGCCTGATCGTCATGGTCGTCATCGCTGCGTTCGCACTGTCAGGCCTGGCGGCCCGGCTCGTCCAGATCCAGGGTGTCGACGCCGTGCACTACGCGTCCTACGGGACCGATGAGGTCTACGGGCGTGTCCCGCTGCCCTCCTTGCGCGGAGCGATCTACGACCGCAACGGGAACGTGCTCGCGGCCTCCGCCTCGCGCGTCGACGTCATCGCGGACGACTACCTCGTGACCGACCCGCAGGCCGGTCTCAGCCGCCTTGGCGCGATACTCGGGCTGGGGGTGGGGACGCTTCGCGCCAAGCTCAGCGAGCACAGCGGGTATGTTCCCCTCGCGTACCAAGTAAACGGAGCCGTCGAGCAGAAGGTCGCCGACCTCGATCTGCCCTATGTGAGCTTCACGCCCGACCTCGCCCGGATCGACCCGGACGGCAACCTCTTCTCTCCCGTCCTCGGGGTGGTCGGCTTCGGCAGCCAGGCCCTCTCCGGGCTCGAGTACATGGAGAACTCGCTGCTCGAGGGATCTCCCGGCTCGGAGGTGGTGCCGACCGGCCCCAACGGCGAGGGGCTTCCCGGCTCGCCCACAGACGTCGTCGCCGCCCGCCAGGGCACGGGCTTGGTGCTCACCTTGGACGAGCCGCTCCAGTTCGAGGTCACGAGGGACCTTTCCCACCAGATCACCGCCACTCATGCGACCAGCGGTGTGGCGATCGTCGAGGACAGGCGAACAGGCGGCATCCTCGCCATGGTCGATCTCGTCGCCGGGCCCCGTGGCCAGATCCTCCCGGCGGATCAGAACCTGGCCGTCACCTCCGTCTATCAACCGGGCTCGGTCATGAAGCTCGTGACGATCTCGGGCGCTCTCCAGGAGGGACTGATAACTCCGAGCTCCGTCTTCACGGTGCCCTACCAGATCTCGCTCGGCGGCTGGCCCTTTGCCGACGCGGACTACCATCCGACCGAGCAACTCACGGCCACGCAGATCCTTGCCCAGTCCTCGAACATCGGCACGATCGAGATCGCCCGTCTCCTGGGTGCCCAGCACCTCTCCTACTTCCTTCGCGACCTCGGCTTCGGCGAGCCGACCGGTCTCGGATGGCCGGGTGAGAGCGCCGGCATCGTGCCCAACCCCGACGACCCGAGCTCATGGTCGGCCTCTTCGATGGGGACCGTCCCGATCGGGACCGGAGAGGCCGCGACCGCGCTCCAGATCCTCGACGCGTACAACGCGATCGCGAACGGTGGCGAGCTCATCGCGCCCCGGCTCATCGAGGCGACGGTCGCAGCCGATGGCACCGAGCACGTCCTGCCCGTCTCGCGGGGAACGAGGGTGCTCTCGTCGCGCACCGTCAGCGAGCTGTTGCCCATGCTCGAACAGGTGACCGAGGACGGCACTGCCGTCGCGGCCCGCATCCCCGGGTATACGGTCGCCGGCAAGACGGGGACGGCGCAGATCCCGAGCTCGAGCGGCGGCTATCAGGACGATGCCTGGAGCGCGACTTTCGTCGGGTTCGCCCCGGCCCAGAACCCAGCTCTCACGACTCTTGTCATGCTCAGTCACCCCGACCTCGTCTACGGAGGCCTGGCGTCCGCGCCGGTCTTCTCTGCCATCATGGGGTACGCGTTGCGCCACTTCGACATCGCGCCGACGGGTGGGCGGGGGCTCTCCTCGAGCTCGTCGGCCCCTGACAGCCCGTGAGCGCTTCCGCGACCGTGTGCTCGGAGCCGGAGGTCGCGCTCGAAGAGGTCATCGCGCGCTTGGCACCGGGAAGGGTCATCGGCGAGGTGACGGGCGTGGTCATCTCCTCGGTGACCTACGACCATCGTCGCGTGCGCCCTGGCGCCCTGCACTGCTGCCTGCCGGGAGCGCATCTTGACGGGCATGATTTCGCCTCGGCCGCGGTTCGGGCGGGCGCGGTCGCTCTCGTGTGCGAGCGGCCGCTCGGAGACGACGCCGCGCGAGCGGTCCAGCTGGTAGTGGGCGCCGGCGGCGCCCGCCCGGCCATGGCCCTTGCCGCCTGCGTGCTGTGGAGCGACCCGGCGTCGTCTCTGAGAACGGTCGGGGTGACCGGGACCAACGGTAAGACGACGACGACCTACCTCCTCCGCTCGGTGTTCGAGGAGCACGGCTGGCCGACAGCGGTGATCGGCACCCTCGGGGGGCCGCGCACCACGCCCGAGGCACCCGACCTGCAGCGTGCCCTCGCCCACGCCAGGGACTCGGACCGAGCCGCGGTGGCGCTCGAGGTGACCTCCCATGCCCTCGTGCAGCACCGCCTCGACGGCTATTGCCACGATGTGGCGGTCCTTACGAACCTGAGCCAGGACCATCTCGACTATCACGGCACCATGGAGGCCTACTCTGCCGCCAAGGCCAGGCTCTTCGAGCCCGAGCACGCCCGCCGGGCAGTGGTGAACGCGGACGACGCCTTCGGCCGACGGCTGCTCGAGAACGCCGCCATCCCGATGGGCACGTTCTCGCTCGCGCAGGCAGAAGAGCTCGAAGTCGGCCTCGAAGCGAGCCACTTCCGTCTCGGGGGCGAGCCGGTGCGGATTCGGCCCGGCGGGGTGATCAACGTCCGCAACGCCCTCGCGGCGGCGGCGGCGGCCCGGGTCCTCGAGGTGCCCACTGCGACGATCGCGGCCGGGCTGTCGGCTGCCGAGCCGCCTTCGGGGCGGCTGGAGCCCGTGGGAAACGGCCTCGGCCTGGAGGTCGTCGTGGACTACGCCCACACCCCTGCTGGGCTGGCCGAGGTCCTCGCCGCGGCGCGTGCCGAAGCCGCGCTCCACGGCGCAGGTGTCATCGTCGTCTTCGGATGCGGCGGGGACCGTGACCGGGCGAAACGGCCCCTGATGGGCTCGATCGCCACCCGGCTCGCGGACGTCGCGGTGCTCACCTCCGACAACCCCCGTAGCGAGGATCCCCTCGCCATCATCGGCGAAGTCCGGGCGGGATGCGACGGGGGGGCGCGCCTTGTCGTCGAGCCGGACCGCCGACAGGCGATTGCGACCGCGCTCGGCGTGGCGCGTGCGGGCGACGTCGTCGTCGTCGCCGGCAAGGGCCACGAGACGGTCCAAGAGATCGGGGACGAGTCCCTCGAGTTCAGCGACCGTGCCGTCATCGCCGAAGAGCTGGCGCGAATGAGCCGCGAGGGAGCCGGCGAATGATCCCGCTGTTGTCCGCCGGCGCCGTGTCGATCCTGGTGGCGGCTTTCGGGACGCCGATCTTGCTGCGCTGGCTCATCCGCTGGCGCATCGGCCAGCAGATCCGCGTCGACGGTCCGGCTCACCACACCGTGAAGGCCGGCACGCCGACCATGGGCGGGATCGCGATCTTGGTAGCGATGGTGGCCGGCTACTGCCTGGGCCATTTCGGCACCTCGGCCCCGTTCACCCGGCCGGCGCTGCTCGTGCTCGTCGCCATCGTCGCCACGGGCGTTGTCGGGGCTGCAGATGACTGGATCAAGGTGAGCAGGCGGCGCTCGCTCGGTCTCAACAAGCGGTGGAAGACGTTCGGCCTCTTGGCGGTCGCCGTCGCCTTCTGTCTCGCAGACCTTCACTGGGGCGGGGCCAGAACCACGCTCTCGTTCACCCGCTATGACCTTCCGGGGAACGCGCTCGGTTCGGTCGGGTGGGTGCTCTGGGGCACTTTCATCATCTACGGGACGGCCAACTCGGTGAACCTGACCGACGGCCTCGACGGCCTCGCGGCAGGATCCGCCGCCTTCGTGTTCGGGTTCCTCGCTCTGGCCGGCTTCGTGCAGTACCGGCACCCCGGCATCTACAAGGTGCCCACCGCCCTCGACCTCGCCCTGGTGGCGGTGGCCATGGGTGGGGCCTGCATCGGTTTCTTGTGGTGGAACGCCGCACCGGCGCGCATCATCATGGGCGACACGGGCTCGCTCTCGATCGGGACGGGCCTCGCCTGCTTGGCGCTCTCGATGAACGTGCAGCTGCTGCTGCCTATCATCGGCGGCTTGTTCGTCGTCGAGACGATGTCGGTCATCATCCAGGTGATCAGCTTCAGGGTCTTCCACCGGCGGGTGTTCCTCATGGCACCCTTGCACCACCACTTCGAGCTGAAGGGATGGCCGGAGACGACGGTCACGGTCCGTTTCTGGATCTTCTCCGGTCTGTGCGTGGCCCTCGGCCTCGGTCTTTTCTATGCTGACTTTCTCTCTGTGGGGCGGCCCAAGTGAGCCGGCCCGCCCAGGCGCGCGCCGCAGCCGACCGGGGGCCCGACACCGCCCCGAGGCGCAGGACCCCGGCGGCCGAGAGGGTCCCGTCCATGGAGCTTGTCAAGGGCGGCGCCCGGGCAGCTCGCGCAGCAAAGACCGGGCATCTCAGCCTCGAGGCCAAGGTGCTGTTCGCATCCGTGGCGGGCCTGTGCCTGCTCGGCCTGCCCATCGTGCTCTCGGCCTCGGCCCCCGGCGCCATCCTGGCCGGCGGCTCGCCCTGGTCCTACGAGATCCGCCAGTGCGTCTACATGGGCATCGGTCTCGTCGCCGCCGTGCTGGCGAGCCGCACTCCCGCCGCAGTCATCAGGAAACTTCGCTTCGTGCTGCCCCTCGCCGCCTTCTCGCTCCTGATCGTCGTGTTCGTGCCCGGGATCGGCCAGTTCTCCGGTGGCTCGAGCCGGTGGGTCGGGATCGGACCGATCCAGATCCAGCCTTCGGAGGTCATGAAACTGGCCACCGTCGTCTTCGCCGCCGACCTGCTGGCGCGTCGGGCCAGGCGAACCGACCAGTGGAACGCAGTGGTCCGGCCCCTGCTCGTGTTCATGGCGCTGGCTGCCGTGCTCATCATCAAGCAGCCCGACCTCGGCACGGCCATCGTGATCGGTTGCATCACCTTCTCGATGCTGTTCGCCGCCGGCGTCCGGCTCCCGACGCTGGCGGCCTCGGGGGTCACGGTCTGCGCCCTCGGTGCCTTCGTCGCCCTGTCGGCCACCTACCGGCGTGACCGCCTCTTGTCGTTCGTCAACCCGTTCGCCCACGCCTCGACCAGCGGCTATCAAGTGGTGCAGTCGCTTGCCACCCTCGGGCTCGGCGGTGTGACGGGCAACGGTGTCGGGGGATCGGTCACCTCGTGGGGGTACCTGCCCAATGCCCACACCGACTTCGTCTTCGCCGTGATCGCCGGCAACCTTGGCCTCGTAGGAGCCCTCGTCGTCCTTGCAGGTTTCGCCGCCTTCGGATGGGCCGGCTTTCGCATCGCGGCGCGCGAGAAGGACCCCTTCGCCCGCCTTCTCGCCGTCGGCGTCACCTGTTGGGTGCTGGCCCAGGCCGTGATCAACGTCGGCGGCGTGGTTGACGCCCTGCCCGTGACGGGCATCCCCCTCCCGTTCATCTCCTACGGCGGATCCTCCTTGGTCGTCGTCCTGCTCGCGGCCGGCCTCCTTTTCGGGATCGCGCGGCGCCAGCCCGCAACGGCGCCTGCGTAAGGATGGGTGCGTGATGTGGACCCGGCACGACTCGCCAGGCACTTTCGTACTCCTTACCGGCGGTGGGACGGCCGGGCATGTGCAGCCGGCCCTCGCCGTCGGCGAGGCGCTCGTGGCCCGTGGTCACGCCCCCTCGACGATCCGCTTTGTCGGTTCACGGCGCGGCATGGAAGGCCGGCTCGTGCCCGAGGCGGGCTTCGAGGTCACCTTGTTGCCCGGTAGGGGCATCCAACGCCGGCTTACACTGGCGAACCTGGGCGCTGTCGTCGGCCTGCTCGTGGCGTGCGTGCTCGCCTTCGCGATCCTGCTCCGGCGCCGCCCCCGCGTCGTGGTCACAGTGGGCGGTTACGCCGGGCTTCCTTGCTCGGCGGCGGCGATCGCGTTGCGGGTGCCACTTGTCGTCGTGAGCTACGACGCCGTCCCCGGCGCCTCCAACCGGATCGTGGCGCGCTTTGCCTGCAAGTGCGCGGTCGCCTTCGCGAGCACGGCACTCCCGCACCAGGTCGTGACGGGGGCACCGCTTCGCAGCTCGGTTCTGAAGGCGCAGCGAAGCGGGCAAGGGCGCGACTCGGCCCGGGCGGCGATCGGGGTGGGGTCCGGTCGTTTCCTCCTTGCCGTGGCGGGCGGCTCGCTCGGGGCGCGCCGCCTGAACGAGGCCGCGATCGGCCTCGCGAAGTCCTGGGCGGGACGCGGCGACCTTGCCGTCTACCACGTCGCCGGCGAGCGGAACCTTGCGGACGTGAGGGCCGAGGCGGCCGGCCTCGGCCTCGGCCCGCAGGTCTCGACTGGGTCCGGAACCGGGATCGGGCTCGACTACCGCCTGGTCGGCTACGAGCAGCAGATGCCAGCCCTGCTCGCCGCCTGCGACCTCGCCGTGTGCAGGGCGGGCGCCTCGACGGTGGCCGAGCTGGCCGCCATCGGGACGCCGAGCGTCCTTGTCCCGTTGCCCGGAGCACCCCACGACCACCAGACGCGCAACGCCGAGGCGCTGAGCGAGCTGGGGGCGGCCGTGTTGCTCGGCGACGAGGACTGCACCCCCGAGCGGCTCTGCGAGCTCGTCGAATCGCTGCTCGCCGACCCCGAGCGCCTCGCCTCGATGGGCTCTGCGGCCGCGGCGGCCGGTCACCGGGATGCCGCCGATATGGTGGCGGCGCTGGTCGAGTCGGTGTCGGAGTGCGACCGGTGACGACCCCGGACGGATCGCAGGTCGACCTCAGCAGGCCCCTTCGTGTTCACGTCGTGGGGGTGGGTGGGGCAGGCATGAGCGCGATAGCGGCCGTGCTCGCGTCCATGGGCCACGAAGTCACCGGCAGCGACATCAAGGCCTCCCAGTCCTTCGAGCGCCTGGGCGCCCGTGGCATCGGGGTCGCGATCGGGCACCGCGCCGAGAACGTGGCCGGGGCGGACGTGCTGACGTACTCGACGGCGGTGCCCGAACGCAACCTCGAGATCGCCGAGGCCCGCCGCCTCGGAATCCCGGTGCTGTCGCGCGCCGCCATGCTGCAGGCGATCGCGGCGCTGCGCAGGACCATCGCGGTCGCCGGCACGCACGGCAAGACGACGACGTCGTCCATGCTCGCCCTGGTGCTGGTCGAGGCTGGCCTCCGTCCGAGCTTCATCATCGGGGGCGAGGTGAACGAGATCGGGACGAACGCGGCCTGGGACGCGGGCGAGCTGCTCGTCGTCGAAGCCGACGAGAGCGACGGGACGTTCCTGCAGCTGGCGCCGGAGATCGGCATCGTCACGAGCGTGGAGCCGGACCATCTCGAGCACTACGGCTCCTTCGAGGCGCTCGAGGCGGCCTTCGCCACCTTCCTCGACCGGGTTGGAAAGGCGGTGGTCTGTGCCGACGACCCGGTCGCCGCCTCCCTCGCGCCGGCCTCGGCGCTGACCTACGGCAGCGCCCCCGGAGCGAGGGTGAGGATCGTGGGCGTCGAGTCCGGGCGCAACCACCTTCGTTTCGAGCTGCTCGACGAGGGGACGAGCCTCGGCATCTTCGAGCTGCCGGTGCCGGGCGTCCACAACGCCCGCAACGCGGCCGCCGCCGTCGCGGCGGCCCTCGAGCTCGGGGTCGATCCTGAGCACGCCCGGCGGGCGCTGGCGCGCTTTGCCGGGGTGGCGAGGCGCTTCGAGTTCCGGGGCGACGTGGGCGGTGTCACCTTCGTCGACGACTACGCGCATCTTCCCGGCGAGGTCCGCGTCGCCCTTTCTGCTGCCCGGGCCGGCAACTTCGGGCGGATCGTCTGCGTCTTCCAGCCCCATCGCTACTCGCGCGTCGCCACGCTCGCGCCCGACTTCGCCGATGCTTTCCAGCAAGCGGACATCGTCGCTGTGACCGAGATCTACCCGGCCGGCGAGACGCCGCGACCGGGCGTGTCGGGCAAGCTCGTGCTGGACGCGATCGTCCACTCGCACCCCGGTGCCCGGGCGGTGTACGTGCCCAACCGTGACGATCTCGTCACCTACCTGCGCACGATCCTTCGGCCGGGCGATCTGTGCCTCACCCTCGCCGCGGGCGATCTCACGAACCTTGCCGTCGAGATCGGTGGGGACGGGGGCCGGTGAGCACCGGCTGGCCTCGCCCGCCCTCGGCGGCGATCGAGCGGGCCGCCCAGCTCCTCGGGCCGCTGGCCGAGCGGGACCGGCCTATCGGCGAGCTGACCACCTATCGCGTCGGTGGAGCGGCGGCGTTGTACTGCGAGCCGTCCACGCTGGCGGACCTCGAGCGCCTGGCCGAGGTCGTCGGAGCGACCGGGATCGCGGTCCTCGTGCTCGGGAAGGGATCGAACCTACTCGTGGCTGACGGCGGTTTTCCCGGCTTGTGTCTGCGCCTCGCCGACAGCTTCGCCACGATCGAGATCGAGGACGACCTCGTGCGGGCGGGAGGCGCGGCCGCCTACCCGGTACTGGCGCGGCGAACGGCCGCGGCCGGCCTCACCGGGCTGGAGTGGGCGGTCGGCATTCCGGGCTCGGTCGGCGGTGCCGTCACGATGAACGCCGGCGGGCACGGCGCCCAGACATCGGATCGCCTCGTCTCCTGCCGGATAGTCGGCCTTGGCGGCGAGGAAAGAGAGCACCTCGTGCCGGCCGAGGAGCTCGACCTGTCCTACCGGCACTCGTCGATCGGGCCCTACGACGTCGTCACCGAGGCGTCCTACCAGCTCGAGCACGGCGACGCCGCTGTGGCGAGCGCTCGGATCGCCGAGATCGTGCGCTGGCGGCGCGAGCACCAGCCCGGCGGCCAGAACGCCGGCTCGGTGTTCACGAACCCGCCCGACGAGGCGGCGGGGCGCCTCGTCGAAAAGGCCGGGCTGAAAGGGTTCCGCATCGGCTCGGCGGCGGTCTCGGACAAGCACGCCAATTTCGTCCAGGCCGATCCCGGTGGATCGGCGGACGACGTGCGGCGCGTTATCGACGAGGTGCGGACCCTCGTCGCCGCGCGGCTCGGAGTCGAGCTGCGCACCGAGCTTCACCTGGTCGGGTTCGAGGAGGGGACGTGACAGATCCGAGGATTCAAGCAAGGCGCGTCCGCGTGGAACGCCAGCGGGGGCACCGCCGCCTTGGCCTCCTGCTCTCGGCCTTGGTGGCAGCCGGCGCCTCGGCGGGAGCTGTGGCGGTCTTGCACTCGTCGTTGTTCAGCGCTCGCACGGTGGCGATCGCCGGGGCAGTGCACACGCCGCCAAGCGAGATCCTCGAGGTCAGCGGTCTCGAGCGCAGGCCTCCGCTCATCGACGTCGATCCCACCGCCATCGAGCGGCGCCTCGAGCGACTGCCTTGGGTCGCAACGGCGGCGGTGCAGGTCCACTGGCCCGCAACGGTCGACCTCGACGTCGTCGAGCGGGTGCCGGTGGCGACGAGCCCCCTCGAAGGGGGAGGCTTTGCGGTTCTCGACTCGACTGGGCGCGTGCTCGCGGAGCAGGCGGCACGTCCCGCCGGCCTGCCGCTGGTCGCCCTGGCGAAGATCTCCTCCCTGCCCGGCAGCTCCCTCGGGCCCGCGGCACGTCCCCTGCTCACCGCGGCCGCTCAGCTTCCCGTGTCGCTGCTGCCCCGCGTGCAGGAGATCGCCGTCTCGGGCTCCGATGGCATTGTCCTGCACCTCGAGGGCGGTCTGAGGGCGGTCCTCGGTGACGACGAGGCTCTCGCCGAGAAGTTCGTCTCCCTCGCTACGGTGCTCTCCCGGGTCAATCTCGCCGGTATCGGTGCCATCGACCTCAGGGTCGCGGCCTCCCCGGTCTTGACCCCCCTGGTCACCGCCTCTAACGTTCAGGGCAAGGGTGATGGCTGAGATCGCCCGCGACGAGATCGGTGCTGAGGGGTGATCGAGGTCGCCGGGGTGGTTCGCGTAGCCGACCAGCGGTAACCCCACTGGTACTCAGGGAGAGGATGGAGCGCGGATGAGCACGCCAGGCCAAAGCTTCATCGCCGTCATCAAAGTGGTCGGAGTCGGTGGTGCCGGGGTCAACGCCGTCAACCGCATGATCGACGCCGGCTTGCAAGGGGTCGAGTTCGTGGCGGTCAACACCGACGCCCAGGCCCTTTTGATGAGCGAAGCCGACATCAAGCTCGACATCGGACGCAACTTGACACGTGGGCTCGGCGCCGGCAGCGACCCGGAGGTCGGGCGTATGGCGGCCGAAGAGCACCTCGAGGAGATCGAGGAGGTGCTGAAGGGCGCCGACATGGTCTTCATCACCGCCGGCAAGGGCGGGGGCACCGGCACCGGTGCGGCCCCGGTCATCGCCGAGACGGCAAAGGGGCTCGGAGCCCTCACCATCGGCGTCGTGACGAGGCCCTTCGCCTTCGAAGGCCGGCGGCGCTCGAACCAGGCCGAGGAAGGCATCCAGCGCCTGCGCGAGAAGGTGGACACCCTCATCGTCATCCCGAACGAGCGGCTGCTGTCGATCTCCAACGAGCGCACCTCGATGGTCGAGGCCTTCTTGATGGCCGACGAGGTGCTGCTGCACGGCGTCTCGGGGATCACCGATCTCATCAACGTCCCGGGCCTCATCAACACCGACTTCGCGGACGTGAAGATGGTGATGAGCAACGCCGGCTCCGCCATTATGGGGATCGGCACCGGCTCGGGCGAGGGACGGGCGGTCAACGCGGCCCGTCATGCCATCACGAGCCCTCTCCTGGAAGCCTCGATCGAGGGCGCGAGGGGGATCCTGCTCAACATCGCCGGTGGTAGCGACCTCACCTTGTTCGAGGTCAACGAAGCCGCCGCCATCATCCACGACGTGGCTCATCCCGACGCCAACATCATCTTCGGCAACGTCATCGACGACGCCCTGGGCGACACGGTGCGGGTGACGGTCATCGCCGCCGGTTTCGACCGGCCCGAGGCGGACGCGCCCCGCCGGGCCTCGGAGGGCACGTCACGGCCACCCTCGGAGGCGGCACCTGCCCGGGGCGCCCCGCGGTCGGAAGCCGCCGGGCCGGCCGGGAGCGAACCTTTGGTGCCACGCCATGCCGTCTCGCGCGGGCGCGACGTCTTCGACGTCGGTGGCGACGACGATCTCGACCTCGACGACGACTTCGACGTTCCGTCCTTCCTCCGCTAGGCGGATCCCAGTCGCGGGTACGCCCGCGGTCGTGGTCCTGAGCTGTGCCCGGGACGGCGACGTGGGTGCCCGCTCGCGCGCTCCTGTCGAGGTGCTCGAGGCCCGCCGGCGGTCTCTGGCCGCCGGCCGTTGGCGCTGGTTGCGCCAATGCCATGGTGACGGCGTCGTGGTCCTCGACCCGGAGGAGTCCTGCGAGGGACGCGAGGCCGACGCGCTCGTGAGCACCGTGCCGGGCGCGCCCCTGGCGGTCTTCTCGGCCGATTGCGCCCTTGTCGGCCTGGCGAGCCGGGAAGGAGTCGTCGGGGCGGTGCACGTGGGCTGGCGCGGCCTGCTCGCGGGCGTGCTCGAGCGAACGGCCGCCACCATGGGCTCGGTCGGGGCGACAGGCATCGCGGCCGTCGTCGGGGCCTGCATCGGGCCGGAGTGCTACGAGTTCGGCGAGGCCGACCTGGCGCCTATCGAGGCGCGCTATGGGCCCTCTGTGTCCTCGAGGACTTCCGCAGGCACCCCGGCGCTCGATCTGCGCGCCGGGGTGCACAGGGCGCTCGAGAGCGCCGGTGTCCGGGTCGCGACCGACTTTGCGCGCTGCACCGCGTGCGACCCGGGCTGGTTCTCCTGGCGCGCCCGGCGCGACAGCGGACGACACGCGCTCGTCGTCGCGACGGCGCCGTGAGCACGCTCGTCGAGCAGATCGTCGCTCGGGCGGCTGTGGCGCGCGAGCGGATCGCGCATGCCGGAGGTGATCCCGAGCTCGTCAGGATCGTGGCTGTGACAAAGGGCTTCGGTCCCGAACAGGTCGCGGCCGCGTTCGCGGCGGGCTTGACTGACCTCGGCGAGAATTACGCAGACGAGCTGCTCGCCAAGTGGGGGACGGTCGGTCGCGCGGCAAGATGGCACTTTCTCGGCGCCGTGCAGCGCAACAAGGTCGGCAGACTCGCCCCGCTCGTCGACTGCTGGCAGGCAGTGGCAAGAGTCGTCGAGGGTGAGGCGATCTTGCGCCACCGGACCGAGGTGCTGAAAGAGCCCGCCGGCCAGGGCCTCGGACCGACCACCTTGTTCGTGGAAGTCGAGACGACGGGACTCGCGGGCCGAGGCGGCTGCACCCCGGAGAAGGTTCCGGACCTGGTCGCCGCCCTGCGCGACCTCGGATGTGGCGTCGCCGGCTTGATGACGGTCGCCCCTCCGGGCGGCCCGAAGCTGGCGAGGGCGACCTTCGACCAGGTCGCCCGGCTGCGCGACGAGCTCGGTCTCAGGGAGCTCTCGATGGGCATGTCTGAAGATCTCGAGCAAGCCGTCGCCGCCGGCGCGACGATGGTGCGCCTCGGGACTGCCCTGTTCGGTCCTCGCCCGCAACGTCGCAGGCTGTAACAATAGGGTTCTCGCAGGAGGGCTGGAGATGGCTTCGTTTGTTCAAAGAGCACTGATGTACCTCGGTCTGAAAGACATCGATGACGAGGAGGACTACGACACCGAGGAGGAACAGGTCGGAGAGCCGCCCGCGAGCCGCGTGCGCCAAAGTGCCTACCCCGAGCCCGTGCCGCCGCGGGCACCGGTGGCCACCGTGCGCCCCCTGGGACGCGACGAGAGCCGGGAGGTGCAGACGCCGGTGGCCCGGGGTGCCGTCGTGCGGCCGTTCGTGACCCAGCGCCACTCCAAGCCCCAGGTCGTGGCCCCGACGCGCTTTTCGGACGCGCAGCAGATCGGCGACATGGTCAAGGCGAGCATGCCGGTCATCGTGAATCTCCAGTCGAGCGAGAAGGACCTGGCCAGACGCATGATCGACTTCTGCTCGGGCCTGACCTACGCCGTCGGGGGATCGATGGAAAAGGTCGCCGAATCGGTGTTCCTGCTCACACCGTCGAACGTCGAGGTCTCCCCCGAGGAGCGCCAGCGGCTGCAAGAGAACGGGTTGTTCCGGTCCTGAAGGTCTTGGAGTCGCCGGGGAGCGTGGGCTCGATCGACAGGGGCGCTAAGTCTTGAGCTACGTGATCGATGTCCTCAATCTCTTCCTGTTCGTACTCCTGGTCCGGGTCGTGCTCTCCTACGTCCCGGCTCCGCCGGGATCGGGCCTGGCGAAGGTCACCCGGTTCTTCGAGGCGATCACCGAGCCCGTGCTGCGACCGGTGCGTCGCGTCGTGCCGCCCGTGCGCGTCGGCGGCTCTGCGGTCGATCTCTCCCCGATCATCGTCTGGATCGCGATCTTGATCATCAGCCGCCTGCTCTAGCTCGTAGGGCCGCGGTATCCACCCACGACCGGGAAAGGCCATATACCATCCAGAGCATGGATCTTTCCGCCAAAGTCCTGCGAGAAGTTGAGTTTCGAGACCGCCTGCGCGGCTATGACACCGATGAGGTCGACGAGTTCCTCGAGAAGGTCGCCGTCGCGGTCGAAGAGATGCAGGAGAAGATGCGCCAGCTCACCGCCCGAGCCGAGCGCGCGGAGCGCGCCGTTTCCGACCGGGCGGCCGACGATGATGACGGCACCATCCGCCGGACGCTCGTGTTGGCGCAGCGAACCGCCGATCTCGCTGTCCGCGAGGCACAAGAACAGTCTGCCGCGCTCGTAGATGAGGCGAAGAACGAGTCGGACAAGCTGCTGAGCGAGGCGAAGAACGAGTCGGAGAAGCTGCTGAGCGAGGCGCGGGACACCGCGAGGCGGCTCGCCTCGGAGGCCGAGCGTCGCCACTCGGACGACATCACCCGGCTCGAGCGCCAGCGTGATCAGGTCCGCCTCGAGCTCAACGAGCTCTCGGAGCTTCTCGACTCGGAGCGCAAGCGGTTGGCGGACTCGCTGCGGGCGGCGCTTGGTTTCGTCGAACGGACGCTGCCGGCGCCGGGCGAGATATCCGAGCTTCGTCCCGTGCCGGCGTCTTTTGCGCCGGGCGGCGACGACGACATCGAGGCGCAGATCAAAGAGGACGCCGAAGCCGCCGCCCCTTCGGTCGTACCGGCCGCCTCCGGTGGCGAGGACGGTGACTCGGGCGAGACGGCGCGCGCCAACCTTGCCGCTGTCCCGCCTCTCGATGACTCGGGGCCGCCAACCCAGGCCTGGCAGGCCGAGCCCATGACCATTTTCGGCCAAGGAGGCGACAAGGTCGCCGGGGCAGCCGTTGTTGACCCGGCTGTTCCCCAGTTCGGGGTAACCGGGCCCGACTGGATCGCCTGAGCCTGAGCCTGGTTCCGCTCAGCCGATGCGCTGCAGGCGGATGAGGACGACGTTGCCGTCCGATAGCTCGCCCACGGCGATGAACCAGTCGTCGTCCTTGCCGATCTCCGCGTCGTCGCCGGCGTAGGGCACCATCTCGATCTCGGTCGCCAGCACCTGGGTGGCGATATGGGTTCGCCACGGCCCGAGGACGGCGGCCAGCTCGCTCGAGAGCCCGATGCGCACGCGGATACGGTCGGTGACCTGTAGCCCCGCGTCGCGCCGGGCGCGCTGCACGAGGCGGATCACGTCGCGCGCAGCACCTTCGGCTTCGAGCTCCGGGGTGGTGTCGAGGTCGAGGGCGACGATCCCCGCCTCGCCCGGCAGTGACCGGCTCGAGCCGGGCTCGGACGGCCGCAGGCGCAGGTCGAACTCGCCCGGCTCCAGGCGGACGCCACCGACTTGCACGGTGCCGTCGGAGAGCCGTGACCAGTCGCCTTTTCGTGCCGCCGCGATGACGTGCTGAGTGCGCGCTCCGAGCCTCGGGCCGAGGGCGGCAGGGACGACGTTGAGCACCGTCTCGCCGAGCGGGCCGACGGTCTCGAGCAGCTTGACCTGCTGCACGTTCACCTCGTCGGCGATCAGGTCCGCGTAAGGCAGCAGGCGACTCGCGCCTGGCGCGGCGACGGTCAAGGCCGACAGCGGCAGGCGCGCCCTGCGCCCGGCCGCCTTGCGGATCGAATGGCCGGCCGAGCAGACCTCCCGGGCAAGGTCCATGGCCTCGACGAGCTCCGGGTCAGCCGGCAGCTCCTCGGGGTCCGGCCACGCACGAAGATGCACGCTCCGCTCACCCGTCAGGCCTTGGTAGACAGCCTCGCTGAGAAACGGGAGGAACGGTGCCGCGACCCTGGTGAACACCTCGAGCACCGTGTGCAAGGTGTCGTAGGCGTCCTGCTTGTCGTCTGGAGCGAACCCTTGGCCGGCCGGGACCCCCAGGTCTTCGGCTGAGCTGAGAACCCCGGGAACCCCGAAGCTCCCAGGTGTCGCCCCGGCGTCCACGGGGCGCCAGAAACGGTCGCGGCTGCGTCGCACGTACCAGTTCGTCAAGGCGTCGAGGAAGGACGAGATGTGACCGCAGGCACCCGCAAGGTCGTAGCTGTCCATGGCCGCCGTCACGTCCTCGACGAGACGGCGCGTCTTGGCGAGGACGTACCGATCGAGCACTCCTGCCTGGTCGGTCCGGACGCGCCCGGTGAGGCCGTCGGCGTTGGCGTACAGGGAGAGGAAGTACCAGGTGTTCCAGATCGGGTTGCAGACGAGCCGCAGGGGCTCGGACAGCCCCGTGTTCTCGATGACCACGTCGTGGCCCCGCAGCACCGGTGAGCTCAGCAGGTACCAGCGCATGGCGTCGGCCCCGTAGCTGGCGAAGACCTCCTCGGGGTCGGGGAAGTTGCGCAGCCGCTTGGAGAGCTTGCGGCCGTCGTCGCCGAGCACGATGCCGTGCGCGATGCAGGTCTTGAAAGGCGGCCGGTCGAACAAGGCGGTCGCGAGCACGTGCAAGGTGTAGAACCAGCCGCGGGTCTGGCCCACGTACTCGACGATGAAGTCGGCCGGAAAGTGCTCCTCGAACCGCCTCGTGTGCTCGAAGGGGTAGTGAAGCTGCGCGAAGGGCATCGAGCCCGAATCGAACCAGCAGTCGAGGACGTCGGGGATGCGGCGCATCACAGAGCAGCCTGTGGGGTCGTCGGGGTTCGGTCGTGTCAGCTCGTCGATGCCCGGGCGGTGCAGGTCAGAAGGCCGCACGCCGAAATCGGCCGCCAGCTCGTCAAGGCTCCCGTAGACGTCGACGCGCGGATATTGCGCGTCGTCGCTCTTCCACACCGGGATCGGGGTCCCCCAGAAACGGTTCCGGCTTATCGACCAGTCGCGCGCCCCCTCCAGCCACTTGCCGAAGGCGCCGTCGCGCACGTGCTCGGGCACCCAGTGGATCTGTCGATTGAGCTCGACCATGCGGTCCTTGAAGGACGAGACGGCCACGAACCACGAGCTCATCGCCCGGTAGATGAGCGGCGTGTCGGTCCGCCAGCAGTGGGGGTAGCTGTGGACGTAGTCCTCGGCCTTGACCAGGGCGCCGTCGGCCGCAAGTCGCTCCATGATCTGGGCATTGGCGTCGAAGACCTGGACTCCTGCGAGATCGCCGACCTCGTCGGTAAAGCGCGCCCGGTCGTCGACCGGGCAGATCACCGGGATCCCGGCCGCCTCGCAGGCGCGCTGGTCGTCCTCCCCGAACCCGGGGGCCATCTGGACGATGCCTGTGCCCTCGTCCATGGCGACGAAGTCCCCGCCGAGGACCACGAACGCACCGGGCGTGCTGGATAAGTAATCGAATAGGGGTCGGAAACGGCGTCCGACGAGATCGGCTCCGGTCACAGTGCCGAGGACCTCGGCGCCGCCGAGCGATTCCTCGTACTCATCGAGGCAGCCCTCACCGAGCACGACGTGCCCGTCGCCCCAAGCGAGCACGGAGTAGCGAAGCTCCGGCCCGACGGCGAGGGCGAGGTTGGAGGGCAGGGTCCAAGGCGTCGTCGTCCAAGCGAGCAGGGCGACCTTGCCGCGCAGCAGCTCAGGGCCTTCGTCGACCGGCTCGAGCTCGAAGCGGACCGTGATCGCCGGATCGGTGCGGTCCCGGTAGGAGTCGTCCTGGCGGGTCTCGAAGTTCGACAGCGGCGTCTCGCACTCCCAGCAGTAGGGTAGGACGCGGAATCCCTCATAGAGGAGGCCCTTGTCGTAGAGCCGCTTGAAGGCCCAGAGCACGCTCTCCATGAAGGAGAGGTCCATCGTCTTGTAGGTGTCCTCGAAGCTCACCCAGCGAGCCTGGCGGGTCACATAACGCTCCCAGGCGTCGGTGGTCCGCTGCACGAGCTGGCGGCAGTAGGAGTTGAAGTTGCCGATGCCGGACGCGATCACCGCCTGGCGCCCGGAGAGTCCGAGCTCCTGCTCGGCGGCCATCTCCGCGGGAAGGCCGTGGCAGTCCCAGCCGAAGCGACGCTCGACGCGGTGCCCGCGCATGGTCTGGAAGCGAGGGACGGCGTCCTTCACGAACCCGGTGAGGAGGTGACCGTAGTGGGGCAGCCCGTTCGCGAACGGCGGCCCGTCATAGAACACGTACTCGGTCTCGGGGCCATGCAGGTTCACGGACGCTTCGAAGGTGCGATCCTGTCGCCAAAAGGCGAGGATCTCTTCCTCCAGCGACGCATAGCGCGGCTGCGAAGGGACCTGCGGGTAACGATTCGCGCTCGGCGCCTCGGACATGGCCATACAGTAGGCGGCCATGACCGATGACCTGTTCGACGTCGAGTCGAGCGAAGACGGGCCCGTCGCCATCGTCTTGCGGGTCCGCGTACAAGCCGGTGCCGGCCGCTCGTCGGTCACGGGACGTCATGGCGACGCGCTCGCAATCAAGGTGGCCGCTCCGCCACTCGGCGGCAGGGCGAACTCAGAGTGCGTCGAGCTCGTCGCGGATCTCCTCGGTGTTCGCAAGTCCCAGGTGGAGCTTGTCTCGGGTGAGAAAAGCCGCCTGAAACGCGTCCGCGTCACCGGCATCGAACCAGGCCAGGCCCGCGATGCCATCGCCCGGGAGCTGCGCTCGGCGACGGGCCGGCCCGGAACACACGACCGCAGCGAGAGGCAGGGTCGGGCAGGACCGTGAGACCGCAAGGCGAATGTTGGCGGTCGGTAACCGCTACGGCTATCGTCGGTCACCCTCGCTTCGACAGGAGGGAGCAGTTGTGCCGACGACCGTAGTGCCGGCCGATACGAAGAAGGGAGCCGTCGTGAAGGCGAACGCCTCTAAGGCGTCCGCGAAGGCTGCGGTTGCCAAGACGGCAGGTGAGTCGTCTAAGAAGGCCGCCGCGGCGGCAACGGATGCTTCCGCACGCGTCACGGCCAGCAAAGCCGTGACCCAGAAGACGGCCGTCCCGGCGGTGGCCTCCAAGGTGCCCGCAAGAGTGGCGGCCGTTGCCCAGAAGTCCTCCAGGGCGGCACCGGCCAAGATCTCGAGTCCGGCCGCCGCCAAGGGGCCGGCGAAGGCGATGGCGGCGGTGAAGACCGCAGCAAGGGCGTCCGGCGGGACCAGCGAGAAGACGTTCGTCAAGCTCACGGCCCCGGCCAAGACCGCGACGTCGCATTCCAAGACCGCGACGAGCCCGCTCGGCACCGCCAAGGCGCCCGCGGGCGCGGCGACGAAGGCCACGGCCAAGGCCAGGATGGAGAACGGCAAGCCGGCGGCCAAGCACGGCGTGGGTTCGAAGCCCGCTCCAGGGGCGAAGGCGTCCAACCCGCCGCCCAAGACCGCCAAGACCGCCAAGACAATCAAGACCGCCAAGACAATCAAGGCCGCCAAGACAATCAAGGCCGCCGAGACAACCAAGGCCGCCAAGACAATCAAGGCCGCCAAGGTTTCTCGCAAGTCGCCGGCAAGCGCCGCACACACCGGCGGGCCGAGATCGGCCAACGTGCTCGACGCAAGACCCGCGGCGCCGAAGCGGCCCAGCGAAACCTATGTGAAAGACGAGCGTTTCTTGGCAAGCCAGAGGGCGGCTCTGCTGCGCGAGCGATCGACGTACCTCGAGCAGGCGGCCTCCTTGAAGGCCGAGGCGGAGTCGCTCGTCGAGGAGATGGAGCCGGGCGACATCCAATTCGACGACGAGTCGGGCGAGGGGGGCACGGTGACCGTTGACCGGGAGCGTGATCTCGCCCTTTCGGCACAGGCCCTGGCAGCAGTCGAGGAGATCGATCACACTCTTGCGAAGATGGACAACGATACCTACGGGATCTGCGAGAACTGCGGTCGCCAGATAGTAAGGGCCCGGCTCGAAGCCCTTCCCTACGCGCGCTTGTGCATCGACTGCAAGAGCGGGGGGCTCTCGAGACGTTGACAAAGGCCGGCGAGGACCGGCTTGGCACCACCGGCGAAGCGAGATCCGGTTGGGCGCCTGGCCGCGGCCGGCGCATCCGCGTGGCGCTATTGGTCGCGCTCTTGGTGGTCGTCGCCGACCAGGTGACCAAGTCGCTCGCAGTCTCCCGGCTCGCCTCTGGCCCCGTGCACGTGATCGGGCCGTTTTCTCTCGTGCTCTCCTACAACACCGGGGTCGCTTTCAGCATCGGAACCGGCCTGACGCTGCCGATCGTGGTGATCGTCGTGGTCGTGGTCGCGCTCGTCGCCTGGTTCGGCCGGACCGTGCCGAACACCGCAGCAGCAGTCGGCGTCGGCATGATCGTCGGTGGCGCCGTCGGCAATCTCGCCGACAGGCTCTTCAGGGGCCACCATGGCGCTGTGATCGACTTCATCTACTCGGGTTTCTGGCCGACTTTCAACCTTGCCGACGCGTCGATCGTCTGCGGCTGCGTCGTGCTCGGTGTCGCGCTGTGGAGGGCAAGTGTCACAAGGCGGTCGTCCGAGAGCGAAGGTCACTCCCTGCCGTGAGCGAGGCGGAGTCGCGCCCGCTCGTCGAGATCCCCGCCGCGCTCTCCGGTGAGCGCGTGGACCGCGTCGTGGCGCTCCTCTCCGGGCGCACCCGGGCGCAGGTGGCAAAGCTCATCGCGGCCGGGGGCGTGCGCCTTGGGAACATCACCGTCTCCGCGGGCAGCCGCAGGGTCCAAGCCGGCGAGCTGCTGGAGACAGACCTCGGGCTCCTGGCCGAAGCCGAGCGCGCCGTAGCCCACGCCGCCGCTCCCGGCGAGGTCCCGTTTCGTGTCGTCCACGCCGACTCGGCCGTGATCGTCGTCGACAAGCCGGCGGGCGTCGTGGTCCATCCCGATGCTGCCCACCGCTCGGGCACGCTCGTCGCCGGCCTCCTCGCCTCCTATCCAGAGCTCGTCCGCCTGCCAGAGCTCGGCTGCGGCGAGCCGGACCGGCCGGGGATCGTGCACCGCCTCGACAAGGACACCTCCGGTCTGCTCGTCGTCGCCCGCAGCGCGAACGCGTACCGGTCGCTCACTGCCCAGCTGGCGGCGCGAACCATGAGCAGGACGTACCTGGCGCTCGCCTGCGGCGCCCTCGGGGCTGAGTCCGGAGTCGTCGACGCGCCGATCGGACGGTCGCTGCGCGACCCGACGAGGATGACAGTCGCCGTGGGAGGGCGAGCGGCACGCACCCACTACCGCGTCCTCGCCAGGTTCGTCCAGCCCCTCGAGGCCAGCTTCCTCGAGTTGCGTCTCGAGACCGGTCGCACCCATCAGATCCGCGTTCACCTTGCCGCGATAGGCCATCCCGTCGTCGGCGACGCCCGCTACCGAGGCGACCGCAGGCGATCGGGCTGCGCTCGCCCGTTCCTGCATGCAGCAGGACTGGCATTCGTGAACCCGGCGAGCGGGCGAGAGGTGAGCTTCACCTCTCCGCTTCCCGCCGATCTCGTCGCCGTCCTGGAACGGTTCTCCTGAGGCGCGGCCTCAGGCGGCGTCGTGGATGCCTTCGACCTCGGGCTGCACTGCAAGAAAGGCCAAGGCAGAGGACTCGATCCGCCTCACGCGCCGGACGCCGATGCCCAAGGTGCGCGCCGTCGCCTCCAGTGAGGCGGGCGGGCTGCCATCGAGCCCGAAACGCAGACGGACCACGTGGCGTTCCAGCTCGGGCAGGCGGTCGATGGCGGCGTCGAGCTTGCCGAGGGTGAGGCTATGAGCTATCTCGTCCTCGAAGGGCGGCTCGTCGCCGCTCACCACGTCGCCGAGCGTGGCCGTGGCCTCGCTCGTCAAGGGCTGGTCCAAGCTGGCCACGACTCGGGGCAGCCGGACATGATCGGGGTCCGCCTCGAGCTCGGAGGCAAGCGCGTCCTCGGGGAGGCGAATGGCCCGGCCCTTCGACTGCACGGCGCGCTGCAGGGCCTGGCGGATCCACCAGGTGGCATAGGTCGAGAAACGGAACCCCTTGCGCCAGTCGAACTTCTCGACGGCGCGCATGAGGCCGAAGGTGCCCTCTTGGACGAGGTCGATCAGGTCGACGCCACGTCCTTGGTAACGGCGTGCCCAGTGCACCACAAGGCGCAGGTTGGAGCCGATCATCTGCTTGCGGGCTTCCTCATCACCCTGCTCGATCCTCTTCGCGAGCTCGGTCTGCTCAGCGGCGCTCAGAAGCGGGAAACGGCCGAGGTCGTCGAGGAACAACCGCATGAGGTCCGGTCCACCGGAGCTAGGCTCCCGGGTGGCGCGGCTCCGCCCACCCGCGGTCATTTCCGGCGTATTGACGTCCTCGATCTTGCTGTCAGCTGTAATGACGCCCCTCTCCTTCCTCACTGCTCTGTGCTCAACTGGTGCAACGCGAATTGAGTCCCTGCCATTCCCCGTCAGGGGTGGCTTTGCCGATACGCGTTCCTGACGACGAGCATGCGTGCGAGGTTCGGGGTCAGTCGAGCGGCGAAGGAGGCGGTGCGTCACCCCGGGCTCTGAGCACCATGTCCTTCAGGGTGAAAGAGTCGAGGTGGTGGCGCATGTGCTCGCCGACATCGGCCCAAACGGCGAGCAGCACGCACTGGCCCTCGTGGTCGCAGGCGCCGTTCTGATGAGGCGGCCCGAAGTCCCCGGCCACGATCGGACCGTCGACCGCGCTCACGATCTGGCCCAATGTGATCTGCTCGGGCGAGCGTGCGAGGACATAGCCGCCTCCCACGCCGCGCTTGGAGCGGACGAGACCGGCGCCTTTCAGCGCGAGGAGGATCTGCTCCAGATACGGCTGGGGAAGGCCCGTGCGCTCCGCGATGTCGCGGACAGAAGTCGGCGATGCATCCTCGCGAAGCGCCAGGGACAGCAGCGCCCGGCTTGCGTAATCCCCACGGGTCGACACCTTCATGCTCCTCATCGTACGGCGGCGGCCCTGTCCGCGAGACCTTGGCGCGATTGCGAGCCGTCCCGTTACCGGCCGAGGCAGGAATCCGCCTGCGAGGCGGGCCGCTCCGACAAGACGGGCCGACGTCTGCGAACCTGTCGGGCACATAGGCTCGCTTGCTAGGGTCGAGCCTGCGGGTGATGGCGTTCGGTGCCGAGAGCAAGGGGTACGTGCGTGCGTAGTCCTCGTAGGTCGCTCGGGGTTCTGGCGGCGGTTGCCCTTGTCGCGGGGGCGTGCGGGAACGCCAAGGTCACGGTGTCGAACGCCGGCAACACCGATGGCGTGACCAGCTCGCGGATCATCGTCGGTGGCGTCGCCTCCGTGACCGGACCGCTCCCGGCCGCTTTCGCGCCGATTTTCGACGGGGTCAACGCCTATCTCGACCTGGTCAACGCGAACGGAGGTGTACACGGCCGCAAGATCGACTTCGCCTTCCCTCTCGACGACGGCTCGAACCCTTCCCAGGACACCGATCAGGTGCGCACTCTGGTGGAGCAGGACCACGTCTTCGCGGTCGTCGGCGTGGCCACTCCCACCTTCGCCGGGGCCAGCTACCTCGCCGCGAACGACGTGCCCACCTTTGGCTACGCGGTCAGCACGCAGTGGGCCGCGGGTCCCAGTCTGTACGGCTCTGAGGGCTCCTACATCGCCTTCACCCGTCCGGGCCCTGAGCCCGCCTACCTGGCCGAGCAGATCCACGCCAAGGCGGTCGGCATCCTCGCCTACAACGTGAGCGGGTCGACGCAGGGCTGCGAGGGAGTGGCCTACGAGATGAGGCGCTTTCACATCCCGGTGGCCTACGAGGACATCTCGATCCAGGCCCCCCCGGTCGATCTCACGACCGACGTCAACCGCATGAAGTCAGCCGGCGTCGACCTGGTCGCGAGCTGCATGGACCTGTCGGGCAACATCTTGCTGTCGCGCACGATGCACCAGGACGGCATGGGCTCGGTCGCTCAGTACTGGCTGAACGGCTACGACGAGTCCGCGCTAAGGAGCTACGCCTCGCTCATGCAGGGCGTGTACTTCCTTATCGGCCATGTTCCTTTCGAGTCGGCAGAGCTGACGCCGGGAAAGTACCCCGGGATGGACCTGTACTTGAAGGAGCTCGCCAGGTACTTCCCCAAGGATCTTCCCGGGGAGGCTTCGCTCGCCGGCTGGATCGACGCCGACATGTTCGTCGAGGGGCTGCGCCTCATCGGGCGCGACGTTTCCCGCACGAGGCTCGTCCATGCCCTCAACTCGCTGACGGACTTCACCGCCGACGGCCTCGTCTCACCGATCGACTGGCGTTACGAGCACACGAGACTCGGCCCGATCGACTGCAACGTCTACGTGCGGGCCCTCGGGGGCCACTTCGTGCCTCTGTTCGGGACGCCCCGCAGCGTGTTCACCTGTTTCGCGTATCCCCAGCCGGCCGGAGCCCGCCAGGTGGTGGTGGTCCCGCCGAGTGCGGGCGTGCCCGGAACTTGAAGGAGCTGAGCACGGGGCCGGCGGTCGGGTGACGAGGTTTCTCAGCTACGCCATCCCGGGCCTGCCCTATGGGTGCGTGTTCGCCCTCATGGCGGTCGGGCTCGTCATCACCTACCAGACATCTGGCGTCTTCAACCTCGCCTATGGCGCCCAGGCGTACGCCTCGGCGCTCATCTACTACGTCTGCGTGCACGCCGGCTGGCCCCACTGGGCCGCGTTCCTCGCCGCTGTCGTCCTGGTGGCGCCGTTGATGGGTCTCGCCATGGACCGTTGCCTCTACCGGTTCATCCGCTCGGCCCCGGTGCTGGTCAAGCTCGTGAGCGCGCTCGGGATGATGATCGCCATTCCGAGCGCGCTCCAGCTCATCTTCGGGAGCCAGGAGCGGCTGGCGCCTCCCTCGCTGTGGCTCCCGCCCACTTCGGTCTACTTCCACATCGCAGGCGACGCCATCAACGGCACCGAGCTGTCGACGGTGATCGTGACCCTGGCGGTGGTGCTGCTGCTGTCTTTGATGTTGCACTTCACCCAGATCGGGCTGCGGATGCGGGCGATGTCCGAGAGCCCGCGAATGGTCCAGCTCGCCGGCATCAACTCCGAGCGGGTCGGCGTCGCCATCTGGGTCCTGTCCGGATTCCTCGCGGGCCTCGCCGGCGTGTTGCTCGCCCCGCTGTTCGCGGACCTGCAGTCGCTCAACTTCACCGAGCTGCTGGTGTCGGCCATCGCGGCGGCGGCCCTCGGGAGCTTGACGAGCCTCCCGCTCGCCTTTTGGGGCGGGATCGGCCTCGGTGTCCTCGAAGAGCTGCTCGGCGGGTACCTCCCGAGTGGCAGCGTGCTCTCCTCGGGCCTGCGGCCGAGCCTTCCCTTCGTGGTTCTTCTCCTTCTCTTGCTGGTAATGCCGGGACTTCGCGAGCGATGGTTCCACGACGACCCGCTCGCCGGCTGCGACCCGCCGCCGCCCCCGACCGCGACGACCATCGGCGGCTACGGCTTCGAGGGTCTCATGCGCACCGTCAGATGGACTGTGCTCGCCGTGTTCTTCGTCTCGTGCGTGACATGGGTCCCGGGCAACTGGACTTTCACGTTCACCCAGGGCCTGGCTTACTCGATCATCTTCCTCTCCATCGTGCTGTTGACCGGGATGAGCGGCCAGATCTCCCTCTGCCAGGCGTCCTTTGCCGGTGTCGGGGCCTTCACCTGCGCGCAGCTCGCCAACCACTTCGGGACCTCGGTGTTCCTCGGGATCGTCGCAGGAGCTGCTGTGGCGGCCCTTCTCGGCGTTGTCGTGGCTCTGCCCGCGCTGCGCCTCGGCGGCCTCGCCTTGGCGTTGGCGACGCTCGCCTTCGGCCTGCTTGCCGACAACGTCGGCTTCCAGTTCTCCTGGTCAGGAAACGGAGACTCGGGAGTCAACGTCCCGCGCCCTCAACTCGGCTCGCTCAGCTTCGAGAGCGGGAAGGCCTTTTTCGTCCTGACATGCGTGGCGCTCCTCGTCGCCGCGGCGGTCGTGCTCGCGATCCGCCGGGGCACGACCGGGCGCGAGCTCGCGGCCATGCGGGGAAGCGAGCTCGCGGCCAACGCCATCGGCATGAACCTGGCGAAGTTGAAGATCGCCGTGTTCGCCGTGGCCGCGGCACTTGCCGGTGTGGGTGGTGCCCTTTACGGCTCATTGCAGGGCACGGTCTCGCCCGACGACTTCAATTCGTTCCTGTCGCTCGTGTTCATGGTCGTCGTGGTGACAACCGGGGTGTACACGGTGGAAGGCGCCATTCAGGCAGGAATGGCCTACGTAGTCCTCTACCAGGTGCTCGACTATCTCCCCTCACAATGGCGCAACCTCTTCCCGATCCTTTTCGGCTTCGGGGCGATCACCTACGCGCTCCATCCCGAAGGCGTCGTGGAGTGGCAGAAGCGGCGCGTGGTCGAGATCTTCCTCGCCTGGCGCAAGCGCCGCCCCGAGGCGGTCGCCTGAGATGGCCTTCCTCGAGGTTCGCGGGATGGTCAAGCGCTTCGGTGGGATCGTGGCGCTCGACGAAGTCTCGATCGCGCTCGAGCAGGGCGAGGCGGTCGGACTCGTCGGCCCGAATGGCGCGGGGAAGACGACGCTTTTCGACTGCTTGAACGGCGTGCGCCGTGCCGACTCGGGAGAGATCAGTTTCCTGGGGCGCAGGATTGAGGGCCTACCGGTCTACAAGCGAGCTCGGCTCGGCATCGGGCGCACGTTCCAGCGGCTCGAGCTTTTCGCCGGCATGAGCGCACGCGAGCACTTGATGGTCGCAGAGCGGGTGCACCGGGGGGACGGCAGGCTCTGGAAGGACCTGCTCGGCCGCGGACGGGCCCGAGAGCCGGTACCGCGGGTAGAGACGCTTCTTCACGAGCTCGGCCTCGAGGAGGTGGCCGACAACCCGATCGAGTCGCTCAGCCAGGGTCACGGCCGGCGCGTGGAGCTGGGTCGCGCACTCGTCCAGGAGCCGCACCTGCTGTTGCTCGACGAGCCCTCTTCAGGACTCGACACCCGCGAGACGGCCGACTTCGCCACGATCCTGATCAAGCTGCGAGACCGCCGCGAGACCGCCATGCTTCTCGTCGAGCACGACATCGACCTAGTCCGGCGCGTGATCGAGCGCATCTATGTGCTCGACTTCGGCAAGCTCATCGCTTCCGGCCCGGTCGACGAGGTGTTCGCCGACAAGGCGGTGCGCCGGGCGTATCTCGGAGACGTCGAGTGACCGACGGCGACCGTTCCTCTCCTGTCCCGGCAGGGTCCCCGCCCCCGGCCCAGGCGGCGCCCCCGGCCCAGGCGGCGCCCCCGATACTGGAGCTCCGCAACGTCTCGGCCGCGTACGGCCGTTTTCGGGCCTTGTTCGGTGTCTCGATGTCTGTCCCTGCCGGATCGGTCACCGCCCTCGTGGGCCCGAACGGCGCCGGCAAGTCCACGATCGCGCGTGTCGCGACCGGACTCGTCCCCTTGACGGCGGGCCGGATCTTCTTCGCCGGCCGAGACGTCACAGGGCTTGCGACCTGGAGGCTCGTGCGCCTCGGCGTCGCGCACACGCCCGAGGGGCGCTCGGTGTTCGCCACCTTGGATGTCGAGGACAACCTTCGCCTCACCTTCATGCGTGCCGTCGGCCGCAAGGGCACTGTCGACGCGCTCGAACGGGCTTTCGAGCGCTTTCCGAATCTCGCCCGCCACCGGCGGCAGCTCGCGGGGACGCTGTCTGGAGGCGAGCAACGGATGCTCGCGCTCGCCCGCGTCCTCGCCTTGCCGCCGAAGCTGCTCGTGGTCGACGAGCTCTCGCTCGGGCTTGCGCCACGCGTCGTCGACGACGTCTACAAGGCCTTGCGTGAGATCCGCGACGCAGGCACCTCGCTCCTAGTCATCGAGCAGCAGCTGCCACGGGCGCTGGAACTGGCGGAGCAACTAGTGGTCCTGCGCAAGGGTCAGGTCGTCGAGGCCGGTCCCGTGGACAAGCTCGGAGACCTGACCCGAGAGATGCTGCCCGGCCCGGAGGCGAGCTCCTAGGCGGAGCAGGCGGCTGGCTCCTTCCCACCGGGGCTGCCGAGGCTGATCAGGCCGCAGATCGTCACCTTGGCCACGAGCCACTTGGCGTGCTGGTAGACGGCGAGACCGCCCGAAGCCGGAAGGAGCACCGAGTGCGTAGGGCTGAAGATCGAGTAGGTCACCGTGGCGCAGGGACTCGGGAGGATCTCGTTCTTGCAGGTAGCCCCATGTTCGATGGTCACCTTGCTCACTATCGCGCCTGCGGCCTGCTTCGCGAGTGAGGTCCGCAGCATCGAGGTCATCACGGCCTTGAGCGTCGAGCCGTCCTGGATGACGGCAAGCTTGGGTGCCACGGCGGGGTTCGCAAGATCGAACAGCACGCTGTAGGCGTGCTTGATCGCGGTCGTGGAGGCCGCGACCGACGGAAGCGTCGTGGTCGTCGTGGTGGGCGGGGGGGTGCTCGAGGAGCTACAGGCGGCGAGCCCCAGGGCGATTGTCAAAGCGGCGCAGATGGCGATGGCGCGGTGGGGCGGTCGGTTGGTCGGCACGTGGCGAGTCTACGGTTGCCACCTGGTCTTTGTCTTTTCCAGCGATGGCGTTCGGATCGCGACGGGCCCGTCTCGCAGGGTCGGAGATCGCCGGTACGCTGCGGTCCAGTGACCATCTCGACGAAACGGGGAGACGACGGCACTACCGGACTCCTCTACGGCGGGCGGGCGAGGAAGGACTCGGCTCGCATCGAGACCATTGGAGCCATCGACGAAGCGCAGGCCGCGATCGGCCTGGCGCGGGCAGAGATGAGCGACACTCGGCTCGACGACGAGCTCGTTGCTCTCGAGCGCGGCCTTTGGGTCGCCATGGCCGAGGTCGCGACGCTGCCTCGTAATCGCTCCAAGCTCGTCGCCGGGGTGACGCTTGTCACCGAGGAGATGGTCAGCCGGCTGGAGCGCCGCGTGCACGAGCTCGAGGCCTCCTCAGAGACACCGTCGGAGTTCGTCGTGCCCGGTCAGAGCCGTTCCAGTGCGACGCTCGACCTCGCCCGCACGATTGTCCGACGTGCGGAGCGCAACGCCGTTGCCCTTGGGCTGGAAGAGGGCTCGCGAGTAGTGCCGTACCTGAATCGCCTATCGGATCTGTGCTGGTTGCTGGCCCGCTCATCCGAACAGGAACACCTGACCGCTCGTGCTGGACGAGTGCGAGCTCCCCGAGCAAAGGAATGATGGCTACATGAGCCTGCCGTTGACATTGAGAACCCAAGTGTCCGACTCTGTGCCTGAGCACCTTGATGCCGTTGGTTGGGGCGCCCTGGAAGGGCTCGTGACGGCCAGGCCCGGCCTCGAGATGGACCTCGCCTGGTGCGAGCAGAGGCGGTTCAAGGCCAAGCCCGGTGAGACGCTCATAGCTCCCGGCGACGGCGGGCGGGTCGACGTGGTCTTCGGTCTCGGGGAGGCGTTGCAGTTCACTACGGCGAAGTTGCGCCGAGCGGCAGGGGAGTTTGCCCGCTCGACGGGCGACGCAAAGACGGTCGCATTGGACCTCACCGGGATCACGAGCCTAGGTGTCGGAGCGGCCGAAGCCGTGCAGGCGGCGATCGAGGGGTTCTGGGGTGCCCGTTACCGCTACACGCGCTACCACGTCAGCGATCCAGATCCCCTCGAGTCGCTCACGGTCATCGTCGCGGGCGACGACGTCGCGTCCGCCGAGCGCGGGCTCGAACGGGGCCGCGTGATCGCGGACGCGGTCTGGCTCGCACGGGACTTGTCCAATGAACCGGCCGGAGCGCTCACCCCTGTTCAGCTGGCCGAGGTGGCCTCCGAGGTCGCCAAGAGCGGAGGGCTGGAGGCGATGATCCTTGACGAGGAAGGTATCGAGCAAGCTCGCCTGGGTGGCCTGCTCGGTGTCGCCGCCGGCTCGGCACAGCCGCCGCGGCTCATCAAGCTCGTGTACGAACCGCCTGCCGCTCAGGCCCGAAAGCGTCCTGACGGCAGCATCCCGACCGTCGCTCTGGTCGGCAAAGGCATCACCTTTGACTCCGGTGGTCTCTCGTTGAAGACGCTCGACAACATGATGACGATGAAGACAGACAAGAGCGGTGCCGCCGATGTGATCGCGACGCTCGGCGCTTGCCGGGCACTAGGCATCGGCGTTCGAGTCGTCGGACTCGCCCCGGCGACCGAGAACATGCCGGGTGGAAAGGCTGTCAAGCCTGGCGACGTCCTCGAGATCCGCAACGGCAAGACCATCGAGGTCCTCAACACCGACTGCGAGGGCCGGCTGGTGCTCGCCGACGGCCTGTCGTTGGCGGTCGAGGAGGGCCCGGACGCAATTGTCGACCTGGCGACGCTCACCGGGGCTTGCACGGTCGCCTTGGGATCTAAGATCGCCGGCCTCATGGGCAATGACGATCGACTGGTCTCCGCGCTCCAGGCAGCATCGGTGCGTGCCGGCGAAGCGACATGGCCGCTCCCGCTTCCTGAGGCCTACCGGTCCGACATCGACTCCGATGTCGCCGACATGAAGAACATGAGCAAGCGCGGGGCAGGCGCTCTCACCGCCGGACTCCTGCTCCAGGAATTCGTCGCCGATCGGCCGTGGGCCCACTTGGACATCGCCGGCCCGTCGCGTTCGGACGAGGACGCGGGCGAGTACCGCAAGGGCGCCACCGGTTTCGGCGTCCGCACGTTGCTCGAGTTTCTCATCGGGTACGAGCCCCTCAGTTCGCCCGCGGCCGGTGCCGCTGGTGGGAAGGTGATCCCATGACCGACCACGACGAGACTGACGAGGCAATGCGGCCCGAAGAGGTCATCCAGGACCATGAGCTGGAGCGGGCCGAAGAGCCGGCCGTGCCCGAGGAGCCGTCGTGGGCCGAAGAGCCGTCGCGGGCCGCGGAGCCGTCACAGGCCGCAACAGCGGACCGCAGCGAAGATGTCCCCCAACCCGGAGAGCCGGGGCAACCCGGAGGGCCCGGGCAGGACGGAAAGCCGAGGCAGGCCGAAGCAGCGGCGCAGACCGGAGAGCCAAAGGGCGCCGTCACTGCCTCCGTCAGGAAGACGGCAACAAGGCGCGTCGCAGCACGTTCCACACCCCGCAAGGCTCCGGTGGCCTCCGTCGCACGAAGGGCCGGGGAGCTCGCCGCATCGGCCGTCGTGCCGCCGGTTCGACCGACGACGCTCGCCATCGACGCTGGAGGCACCGGCCTCAAGGCTGCGGTGCTGGATGCGGCCGGCAAGCTCGTGGCTGACCGTGTCCGCGTGGTGACGCCCTACCCCTGCCCCCCGAAGGCACTCGTTGACGCGCTGGCTGCCCTCACCGCCCCGCTGCCTTCCTTCGACCGTGTGTCGGTCGGATTTCCCGGCGTCGTCCGTAAGGGGATCGTCCTGACGGCGCCGCATTTCGTGACCCGGACGGGGAAGCCGGGGGAACCGGTCGTCGGCAAGTTGCTGGCGGCATGGTCAGGTTTCGATCTCGCGGCTGAGTTGGCGGCGCGATTTGGTTGTCCGGTGCGCGTCGCCAATGACGCGGACCTCCAGGGACTCGAGGTCGTGAGCGGCTCCGGACTCGAGTTCGTTGTCACGCTCGGCACCGGCGTCGGCACCGCGCTGTTCCTCGACGGGAGGCTGGCGCCTCACCTCGAGCTGGCGCAGCATCCCTTCCGCAAGGACCAGACCTATGACGAGCAGCTCGGAGACGCGCCGCTTCGGCGGATCGGCGTCAAGAAGTGGCGCAAGCGCCTCGACGAGGCCATCGCTGATTTCCACAGGTTGCTCAACTACGACCGGCTCTACATCGGAGGCGGTAACTCGCGGCTCCTCGCAGGCCACCTGGACCCATCGGTGACCATCGTCGACAACATCGCGGGGATCCTCGGCGGGGTCAAGCTCTGGGAGCTGCCGGAAGACTGAGCGGTCCCCTGCGTGTCAGGCCGCTGGCGCAGGGATCAGAGGAGTGCGATCAGAGCTGCGCCGGGATCAGAGCTGCGCCGGGATCAGAGCTGCGCCGGGATCAGAGGTGTGCTGGGATCAGCCGATGCCGGCACACTGGGCGGCCAGCGCCGGTAGCAGATAGTGCAATGGGACGCGGCTGGACTCGCTCAAGGTTGCCTCGAGCGCCTGCCAGGTCGTGTCCTCGCCCGCCGCTACCGCGACGAGCGGGAGGGCCGCACGAATCTGGTCGAGCGCCTCGGCTTGCAGTCGCATGGCTTGGGCAGGGCTGACGGAGGCGGCTTCGTGCGCGGCTGTCAAGCCGCGCTCGATGTGGGAGCAGGCCCGGTTGACAAGCGCCTGGGAGTCCTGACTGGAGCAGCCTGCGATCCCGGCCCCGCAGGCGAGGGCGAGGATCAGGCCGCCGCCGACCAGATGCCGCCGCGCCGTTCTACTCGCCGAGCCAGATCGGGGCATTGTCGAGGAAAAAGCGGGTGACAGCGAGCGCCCTATCGAACGTGTCGCAGAGCAGCTCCTCGCCTGCCAGCACGCGCGCCAGTGACACCTGCTGTCTCGCCACAATGGTGAGACGTCGGACCGGGGCGTCGGTAACCGAACCGAACGAGTCGGTCGCCGAGATCTCGAGCGGGAGCTCGACGCCCCCGACGCCAGCCAGGTCGATGGCGAGCCGAAGCAGGTCCGGCCCTTTCGGCAGCGGCGGGACACCCCAGTTGAAGGTGAGCGGGAAGAACCACTTGTCAGGGGGGTCCTCGTCCTCTGGTAGGGCGACAACGGCATCTTCGAAGTCGAGCAGCACTCGTGGCTCCACCTCGAGGGCGAGGTGCAGGTCGATCGGTCCGCCGCAACCTTCCTCAGGGTGCAGGTCGACCTCCCAGAACTGGCGAAGGGAGTACGTCTCGACGAAGTGCCGCTCGTCGTGCACGTGAAACTTGTGGTCGACTGCATGATCCTTCAGCTCGGCCACATAGCCCGCGACGTCGATGACGGCCATTCGGCCACCAAGCTTAGGCGAGCTACCGGCAGAGGGCGGCACGCTACGGTTCGTGCTGTGGACGCGGCCGAGCTACTGCAGGTCCTCGGGGAGGCGGCAGACGGCGTTGCCGGTTCTCTGGGCGGGCTCGCCGACTGGGGGTTGGCGGGCACACGTCCGGGGCAGTACCGGTCCGATCTCGTCGCGGACGCAGTTGCCGTCCGCGTCCTCTCCGCGGCCGGTCTCGGGGTCTTGAGCGAGGAGTCGGGTTTGAGCGCCGGAGCCTTAGACAGGCCGCTGCTCGCCGTGCTCGACCCCGTCGACGGTTCGACAAACGCTTCCCGTCGGATCCCGTGGTACGCCACCAGCATCTGTGTTCTCGACGAGGAAGGGCCCTTCGCCGCGTTGGTGGTCAATCAGGCGACCGGCGTCCGTTACGAGGCGGTCCGCGGTGGCGGCGCACGCCGCGACGGGGAACATATCAGACCCTCGGGCGAGGAGTCGCTCGGGCGCTCGCTGATCGGGTTGTCGGGTTATCCGCCGCGATATCTCGGCTGGCGGCAGTACCGGGCGCTCGGAGCCGCCGCATTGGACCTCTGCGCGGTTGCGGACGGGACCTTGGACGGGTACATCGACTGCATGCGCGATGCGCACGGCGGCTGGGACTACCTCGGCGGTCTGCTCGTCTGTGCCGAGGCCGGTGCTCTGGTCGCCGACGCGGCCGGTCGAGAGCTCGTGGTGCGGGACCATTCGAGTCGGCGCACTCCGGTCGCTGCAGGCACCTCAGCCTTGCTCTCTGAGCTTTTAGCCTCCAGGGCCAGTTGGCGCCTGTAGCCTCGATCCTGCGATGCCCGACCGCGAGACCGAGCCCTCTCAGACTGAGTCGCCCACACCGGCGCCGATCTCGCAGCTGTCACTCCTGCTCGAGGTTCAAGAGGATGACCTAGCACTTGACCGCCTCGCTTATCGTCGCCGCGAGCTGGCAGAGCGCGCCGCCGTGTCGGCGCTCAGCGCCAAGCTCGCCGAGATGTCCGCGCGGGCCACAGAAGCTCAGGAGCAGCGCGACAAGCTCGCCTCCCAGTTGCTGAGTCTCGATCAGCGTTCCGAGGCCGTCGGTGCCCGGGTCGCGACGATCGAGCAACGGTTGCGCTCCGGACGGGCCGGGTCTTACCGGGACGAGGAGACCATGGGTGAGGAGGCGTCGTCGCTAGCGCGTCAGCGTCAGGAGATCGAGGACCAGGAGCTCGAGGTCATGGAGGCCCTCGAACCACTGGACGAGGAGCTCGCCGTCCTCAAGGCGAGCGCCTCTGCGACAGCCGAGGAGTTGGTTTCCGCCCGCGAGCAGCTCGAGATTGCCGAAGGGGCCATCGACGACGAAGCCGCGATCATACGCGCCGCTCGCGACGAGCGGTCCGCCCGCGTGGCACCCGAGCTCGCGGCCTCCTACGAGCGTCTCAGGGCCAAGCTCGGCGGCATCGGAGCCGCCCACCTTGTTGGCGGGGCGTGCAGCGGTTGCCACCTGCAGGTGCCGGCCGGCGAGCTGCACAGGCTGCGCCACGCCGCCCCCGGCTCGGTCGTCTACTGCGATCAGTGCGGTCGGATACTCGTGCCGTGACAAGCGAACAGGCAGATCGTTAGCGACCGTGCTGCTCCTCGTCCGCCATGGACAGAGCCAGGCCAATGCCGCCGGCCTCTTGCTGGGAAGGGCCGACTCCCCCTTGACCGAGCTCGGTCACCTGCAGGCAGAGGCACTCGGCGAGGTGCTGGCGTCGCGCGCCACGGCTGCATGCCGGATCCTCACGAGCCCGCTGCAACGCGCCAGGCAGACCGCTGATGCGATCGCGGCCGCCTACGCCGGTGCCATGGCCCACGGGGCGGGGTCGACGAGCACGACTGCACCGAGAGCCGTGCCAGAAGTGAGTGTCGACCGCCGTCTCGTGGAGCTCGACTATGGCGAGCTCGAGGGGATGGCGCCCTCGAAGCTCCCCCCGGGGCTTTGGGAGCATTGGTGCTCGGACGCCACCTGGCGACCGCCAGGCGGCGAGACCCTCTGGGAGGTAGCGGCCAGGGTGAGCGCGGCCTGCGAGGAGCTTGCCCCGGAGGCAGCCCAGGGCGAGGTCATCGTCGTGAGCCACGTGTCGCCGATCAAGGCGGCAGTTGCCTGGGCGTTGCGTGCCGGTCCCGAGGTCTCCTGGCGACTGTCGCTGGGCGTCGCATCCATCACCCGGATCGCAACCGATGGCCCGAGGGGTCCGGCACTGGTCAGCTTCAACGAGACGGACCACCTTGCTCGTCTCGGGTGACCCAAGCTCGCGTCCCGATCCCAGACGCGACCGTCCCCCGGGTTTGCCGGCCTTGAAGGCCGGTCCCGGGGGAGGATCCCACTTCGATCACCTTTGTGGGGGGTCGCAGGTGATCGGGGCTTTGTGACCAGGGCGCCGTGCGCCCAAGAGGTCAGTGCTTGGTTGCTTCGACGTCGAGCACCTTGTCGTCTGAGGCGCCGAGGCCGATCTCGATCTTGCGGCTCTTGGCCGCCTCTGCGACCGGTACCGCGACGGTGAGGACGCCATGCTCGTACTGAGCGCTGATCTTGTCAGCGTCCAGGCCGTCGCTCAGGAAAAGCCGGCGGGTGAAGGTTCCCTGCGGTCGCTCAGCAACAAGGACTTCCTCGTCCTCAGCCGGCACCCAGGAACGCTCGGCCTTGATCGACAGCACGTTCCTCTCGATGCTCAGATCGAGGCTCTTGGGGTCAATACCGGGCAGGTCGACACGGACGATGAATTTCTCGCCCTTGCGGTAGACATCGAGCGGTACAGAGGCCCGAGCGTTCCACATCGGCTGTGTCAACCGATCGATCTCACGAAATGGATCGAAGCGCATCATCTTGTCTGTATCTCCTTAGTAAGTCTTATCACTTCTCTTGACAGTATAGCACTTAGATTTTCGATGTCCACGCACTCATCCTCGGCTGGAGCCGGCCCGGGCCGGCTGGCAGTCTCGGCGACGACCAGGCACCGCAGGCGCGTGAGAGAATGGGCGCGGTGGTGGCGAGCCGGCCGGGTGGCCGCGGCCGGGGCGGCGTTTCGGCGCCGCAGCCGGTTGAGGAAGGTCGGGGCTCCACAGGGCAGGGTGCTGGCTAACGGCTAGTCGGGGCGACCCGCAGGACAGTGCCACAGAGAACAGACCGCCGATGGCGCGGCTCGCCGTGCACAGGCAAGGGTGAAACGGTGCGGCAAGAGCGCACCAGCGGCCGGGGTGACCTGGTCGGCTTGGTAAACCCCACCCGGAGCAAGGCCAGAACGTGGGACGGGTGGCCCGCCCGATGTCCCCAGGTAGGCCGCTTAGATGGATGGCCACCCCGCCGGTACCGGCTCGCCGGCCGGCGGACAGAACCCCGCCTATAGGCCGGCTCGCCACCACCACCTCGCTTGAACAGGGAGTTTGGTCAGGGGAGGGGAGCGGATGTCCGCGTAATGTCCGCGAGGCTGGCAGTTCCGAGGACTTCGTCCACGGAAGCTCGCGTCCGGTCCTCGCTGTCGGGCCAGAGGTGTGAGTACGTGTTCAGGGTCTCGGCCGCTGTCTTGTGCCCGAGGCGGGCCTGAACGGTCGTGACCGATTCGCCGTGGCGGATTAGGAGGCTGGCGTAGTAGTGGCGCAGAGCGTGGAAGCCGGTCCCTGCCGGCGCGCCTGCAGCCTTCACGGCTGGCCGCCAGATGTCCGAGAAGCGAGTACGTCGGATCGGCTCGCCAGCGTCGTTAGTGAACAGCAAGTCATGGTCGCCCACCTCATAGCGGCCGACGTGCGCCGCCAGGGAGTCCAGCACCACCGCCGGCAGAGGGACGGTTCGATAGCTCGTGTCCGTTTTCGGAGGTCCGAACGTCGGGCCAGCGCCCGGGAGCAATACGAGCTGGCGGTCGACCTTGAGCTGACGTCGCAGAAAGTCGACCCGGTCGCGCGTGACGCCGAAGGCTTCGCCCTGGCGAAGTCCAGTGCCGGCAGCGAGGACTACGAGAGCCCTGTAGCGGTCGGGTATGGCTTCGATGAGCGCTTGGACGACAGAGGTCTCGAGCGGTTCGATCCGCTTCGGCTCGGCTCTCGGCAGTTTGACGGCGACAGCGGGGCTTTCCGGAATGATCTTGTCGGCGACCGCCGCCCGGAAGATGGCGACGAGGTAGCGGTAGACGAGCTCGACGGTGCTCGGCTCGAGGACCCCGGCTAGACCGCGTACCCAGGCTTGGACCTCGGATGTCCGGATGGACCCGATCGACCGGTCACCGAATGTCGGGTAAACGTGTCGCCTGAGGTTCGTCTCGACCTGGGCAGCGGTCGACGGGCGATGGATCTGGATCGCTCGCCACTTCTCGCCGTAGGTCTGAAACGTCACTTTGCCCGCCTTCGGGTCGACCCACGTGCCCTTCCCGAGGGCGCTCACTTCATCGGCTGCCCACTTCAAGGCTTCGCCCTGCAGGCGGAACGTCTTCGTACGCTCGCGGCCGTCCGGGCCGCGGTAGGTCGCCTGCCACGAGCTACCTCTGCGCTTGACGGTTGCCATGTTCAGCCTGCCTTTCCTCTCGTGCCAGGGGGTAGGTACTGCCTCGCCCTCGCCACCTTGATCCAGCGATGAGCAGTCGAAACCGGGACGTTGTTGGCGTCCGCTATCACCCCGGCGGGTGAGCGCACGTAGCGGACAAGCTGCAGGTACATTTCGGCGACCGCCTGGTAGAACGCGTCGCCGTACCTACCGTTCGCGGGCACCGGCAGACTGGCGTCGATCCTTATCGTCCGGGCCGGGAGGTGATCCACTAAGGGCAGACCTGGGGCTTGAGGCTCCCGGCCGTCATCGGATTGGGCCAACAGCATCCGGTCGACCCAGGTCAGCTGCGGAGCTGGCCGACCTGGCAACCCGACTGTCCGCGGGGGACCGGAGCGAAAGTGGGAAATCGCCCTGCGGAGGTCGGGCGACTCAGCATTGAGCCGCGCGCCCACATTGTCCCGTAGCTCGTTCGCCCACGCTTCGATCCTGTTGAAGGGAATGTTCCGAACGGTCTGTCCAGAGAGCTTGAAGCCGGGCCCGCCCATGTAGAGCTCGCAGATCCGAAACCGATCACCAACGAGCTCAACCCGGACGAAGACCGGGGGGCGCAGGTGATGCGATTGATAGCGAAGCCAGCCGCCATTGCCGACTGCGAGCTGCTCGGTCGTCTCGACCGCAAGCTCGGCCCGATACCTGTTCGTCGCTTTCCTCACGCTCTCAACAATACGGGATTGGGTCTAACTTTGCAAACATGGTGAGCAACTCAGACCCTCGGCACACTTGCAAGTGGAAACGTCGCCGAGAAGGAAAGGGTTGCCCATGTCCCGATTGCTCACCCCGGACGAGGTGGCTGAGCGACTCCGAGTGCCGCGAGCGACTTTGTCTCAGTGGAGGTATCTCCGTTCAGGGCCGCCCGCGATCCGGGTCGGTCGCCACCTGCGCTATCCGGAGGACGGATTCGAAGCCTGGCTGAAGCAACTGGCCGAGGCTGAGCGAACCGCAGCGAGGTGATCCGCAGAAATGACGAAGCCCCGGACCGTAAGGCCCAGGGGCTCGTCTCAACAGGTCTCACCGACCGAAGTCAGATTACCAGCCACCTTGATCTTGACCGTCGACGGGCTCAGCGTCAGGCTGCCTCGCTGATCCTGGCACTTCGCGAGCTGCTCGCCGGCTTCGACTCGGGCGAGCTCCCCTTTCCAGTGTTCGCCTGCAGCCTTGACGCGGTTGCCAGTCTTCTGGCCGATCTCGCTCTTCGCGGGGAGATGGCGTCATGACCGCCCTGTTCGTCCCGAGCGCGCTGGAGATTCTGCGACAGCACCTCGGGCCCGTGTTCACGTGCGAACCTCGCGGGAAGCGCCCCCTGGGTCGCCTGGTGCCGAATGGGCTGAAGAATGCCACCGAGGACGAGGACATGGTGCACCGCTGGGGGCGCGAGGCATCGGATGCGAACGTCGGCGTCGTCACCGGGGTCTACTCCGATGTCCTCGACGTCGACAAGGCCCTCGGCTGGGCGAGCCTGGCTTCTCTCGTAAGCGAGAAGGGCTGCCTGCCGCCCGGGCCCGTCGTGACGACTCCCGGTGACGGGGCCCACTACTTCTTCAGGCCGACAGGTATCGGTAACCGCGCTGGGCTCGCCCCCGGACTCGACTGGCGCGGCAAGGGCGGCTACGTCATCGGTGCCGGGAGCGTGCATCCGAACGGGGGCGTCTACGAGTGGGCAGTCAGCCCCGACGAGGCGTCGCTCGAGCCGGCACCCGCATGGCTCATTGAGCTCCTGACCAAGCCGGTGACGTTCGATCCTCCGCCGACACTACGTGAGGCCAGGGACCCGAGAGAACGAGGCGCCTACGGCCGCCGTGCCCTCGAGTCCGAGGCCGGCCGCGTCGCCCTGGCACCGGAAGGCCAGCGCAACGACCAGCTCAACCGCTCGGCTCACGCCCTCGGCCAGCTCGTAGGCGCTGGGGTGCTCGACGTCGACGACGTCATCGACGCGTTGCTCACCGCTGCCTCGCGCGCCGGCCTCGGCGAAACAGAGGCACGGGCCACGATCGCCAGCGGACTCCGGGCAGGGCTTGCCAATCCAAGGCGGGTGGCCTCGTGAGCGCCACCGACGATCTCGACCGCGTCCGCGCTGAGGCGAAAGCGGTTACGAATGGGAAGCACCTACCTGTTCGCCCCGACGACATGACCGATGCGGACTGGGAGCGCCTCGAGGCCATCTACAGCGAGGGGCGTTACGAGGCGCCCGACGAGGAGCGCGAGACGACGAGCTGGGCTCCCGTCGACCTCACGAGCGCCCTGCAGGGCGACGACATCGAGCCTCCGATCTACCTTGCACGATCAGACGGGCTCTGCATGTTCTACGCGGGTCGCGTGCACTCCCTGAACGGCGAGTCCGAGAGCCTGAAGTCCTGGGCTGCGCTGCTCGGCTGTAAGCAAGCGATCGACAAGGGCCTCGACGTGCTGTACGTCGACTACGAGGACGACGCGAGTGGGATCGTGACACGGCTCCGGGCTCTCGGACTCGGCGCGGAGGAGATACTCGAGCACTTCGTCTACCTCAGACCGGACGAACCCCTGCGGACACGACACGACGAACCGACCGTCGGGAGCGTCGACCTTCTGGCCGTCCTCGAGTCCCGCCGTTTCGCTCTAGCGGTCGTGGACGGCGTCACCGAGGCCATGACGACAGAGGGCCTGGATCTGCTCTCCAACTCTGACATCGCCAGCTGGATGAGGCGCCTACCGCGCCGTATCGCCAGGACCGGCGCCGCCGTGGCTGTCATCGACCACCTCCCGAAAGACCGCACCAACCAGGGGCGTGGTGGAGTCGGAGGACAACACAAGCTGTCTGGACTCGACGGCGCCTCGTACAAGTTCACGCTGCTCAAGTACTTCGCCCGGGCCTTCGGCTCCGAGCCTGTCGAGGGACGGGCCTTCATCACCGTGGAGAAGGACCGACCCGGCTACATCCGGGGGCGCTGCCTCGAGGACAAGCTGGGCACCCTGGCACTCACGGCCTACCCCGACGGCGGCGTGTGCGGGACGATCGACACCCCGACAGAGGGGGAGGCGACCGACAAGAAGGTTGTCGAGCGGATCCTCGCCTACCTCGCCACCTATGACGGAGCCTCGAAGAACGCCATCGAGACCGGCGTCACGGGGAACGTGGCAGCGATCAGGACGGCGCTCACCTGGATGACCGACCCGTTCCAGGCGCTGGTGCGTGTCGAACTGAAGGGATGCTCACACCTGCACTACCTCACCGATGCCGGTCGGGCCTGGCCGGAACCTCCCGAGGACGAGCTTTGAAGATGGACGAGGTCGGTTTCCTTCTTCCCCGTCCATCGTCCTCGCCAACCTCGTCCTATGTATACGAGGTTGGACGAGGGACGAGGTCGGTTTCGGCCTCGCCTGGACGAGCTTTGGACGAGCTTTGGACGAGGGACGAGGTCGGCGACCTGTACCGGTGTGGCGTCCTGGTGGCTGACGAGGTGATCTCGTGAGCCGACCGCCGAAACGCCTCACGGCCGTCGTGTGCGTCGTCTGTCGTGCCACCACGACGCGCAACTGGGACCGCACTTGTAACCGGTGCACCAAGGCGACGCGCCCGCCCACCGGGCACAAGGCCAAGGCGGGTGCGTCGCGATGACGGACAAGGTCTACAAGACCGCGGCATGGCGCAAGATCCGTGCCTACGTGCTCGATCGAGACGGCCACGTCTGCCAGATCCGCCTTAAAGGCTGCCTCGGCCAGGCCAACACCGTCGACCACATCGTCCCTGTCTCGCAGGGCGGCGCGCTGTACGACGAAGCAAACCTGCGATCGAGCTGTCGCAGCTGCAACGTGCGGCGCGTCAACCGTCGCAGCGACGAGGGTTGGCTGAGCGCGCGCACGGTGATCGTGTTGGTGTGCTCGCCGCCAGTCCCCGGCCTGGCGCTGGCTGAGGTGCTCGAGCGCCGGCGCGCCTCCGACCTCGTCATCGACTACAAGATGCTTCAGGACACCTGCGGCGGGAATCACGCGGCCGTCATGGCCCAGCGGAACGCCCTGCTCGGTTCGCTGCGCCGTGGAGAAGTAGGCGCAGCGAAGTGCTGGATCACCTCGACCAACCCGCGCGCCGAGGGCCTCCTGCCTCACCATCGGGTCATCGTCATCGACCCGGGCGAGGCCGAGGCCCTACGTCGGGTCGCTGGTGACGCCGACCTCGAGCGCCTCGTGGCTCAGTGGTACAAAGCTAGAGGCCTAACTAGAAGGATATCGCAGCGTCATGACTGGTGACATAAGCCCAGGTCAGCGAGGTATGTATAGGGGGGATAAGGGGCGTCCAACTACAAACCATATGTGCGTTAGGACCCGCCCGGTCCCCCCTTTTTTCAAGTGCCGCGTGTTTCGAGAAAAGAAAAGAAAGGAGAGTTCGTGAGAATGGCCGAAGTTGAGGATCACGACACGCCGCGCGCCTGCGCCGCGTGTGGCCGGCCCCTTCCCCCGGCGAAGCTGAGCGCCAAGGGCCTCCCGATCGGCCGGCCACGTACCCGCTGCGAGGAGTGCGCCCACCCGAAGGCAGCGAGGCAGCGCCGCAGCCTGGACGCGTCGGGACCGTGCCGGCACGCGGCAGAGGCGACCATTGAGGCCCTCCGGGCGGCAGGGCACCTCGTCCCCGCCGACTCCTCTCGGGTGGCGGGTCTCCTGGCGGCCGCGACGGCCGTCGACAGCGACCCGCTCAACGCCGCCTTGCTCCGGGAGCACAGGCAGGCCGAGGTGGCGCTCCGGTTGTCGGGCGCCAGCGTCCAAGAGATCGACGCCTACTCCAGCCTGATCGCCAGGCTCGACCAGAGCGGAGGTGACTCATGAGTGAGCCGAGGTACGCCACCCAGCGCAGCCCGGAGCGCCCGACACTCGGCCCCGAGGTGGCGGCGATCGCCGAGGAGCTCGGCCAGCCCTTCATGCCTCACCAACGCCTCATTGCCGACGTCGCCCTCGAGATGTTGCCGAACGGCCTGCCGGCCTACTCCGAGGTCATCGCCACGATGGCCCGGCAGAATGGCAAGTCGACCTTGACGCTGTGCCTGATGATCCAGCGCTGCCTTCGCTGGCCCGGCCAGCCCCGCTGCGTCTATTCCGCACAGACGGGAGTCGATAGCGGCCGCAAGCTCGTCGAGGACTGGCTCCCGCTCCTGCGCCGCTCCCCGGTGTGGGCCGGGGTGAAGAACGTCGCCCGGGCGGCCGGCCATCAGTCCATCACCTGGAAAAACGGGAGCAGGGTCGACGTCCTCGCCTCGAACGAAGGCGCCGGCCTAGGCCGCACGATCGACCTGGGTGTTGTCGACGAGGCCCTCCTCGACGTGACCGACCAGCGGGAGTCGACGATGTTGCCCGCCATGACGACAAGGCCGAGCAGTCAGCTCATCATCATCTCGACGGCGGGGACGTCGGAGTCCTCCTACCTCCGGCGCAAGGTCGATACCGGGAGGGCGGCCGTCGCCGATGACCTGCGAACCGGGACGGCCTACTTCGAATGGTCGGCCCCGGAGGACGCGGATCCGGACAGTCCGGCGACCTGGCGCCAGGCCAACCCGGCGATCGGCTACACGATCACCGAGGAGACCATCGCCCGGGAGCGGGCGACGATGACCGAGGGCACCTTCCGGCGCATGGCGCTCAATCAGTGGACCGTCAGCGAGGAGAGGGTCATCCCCGAGGCCGTGTGGGCGCTGGTGTGCTGGGATGACACCGATCTCAACCGGGGAGACGGTCTCGTCCTCGCCCTGGACGTCAATCCTGAGCGCAGCGCCGCCTCGATCGCTGCCGCCGACAAGGACGGTCGCGTGGAGCTCGTCGACCATCGCGAGACCGGATCTGTCGCCTGGTGCGTCGACCGGGTCGCCGAGCTCGTGAAGAAGTACAAGGCCACGCTGGTCATCGACGGCAAGGGTCCGGCCTCCTCGCTCCTCGCCGACCTCGAGGCCGCCGGGGTGGGCCGCAAGGTGCTCGCCTACAGCCAGTCCGAGGTAGTGGTCGCCTGCAGCACCTTCTACGACGCCGTGGCGGACCAGCGGATCGAGGTCCTCACCGATGAGGTGCTCGACGCCGCCGTGGCGGCCGCGAAACGCCGATCGGTGGGTGAAAGCTGGGCCTGGGGACGCCGGGACACGAGCCGGGACATCAGCCCCTTGATCGCGGCAACATTGTGCTTTCACCGGGCCATGAACCCGCCCCCGAGACCTCGGGTCATCGCCATGTCGCCCTACCTGTACGGGCCAGGCGGTGCCCTCGGCTTCCCCCACCCGGCGAGCCTGCAATGACCGACGTCGACGAGCTCGAGCACTGGCGGCGCTGGCTCGAGGGGTGGGGCCCGGGCGAGTCGTGGAACGACCGCTTTGGCAGGCCCGAAGGGGAGCGCCGGCTCGAGGAGTACCGCATCGCGACGGGGCTCGGCGTCCTCGCCTACCACCTCGTCACGTGTAGCGACGCCGAGCTCGAGGAGCAGCGCACCAAGGTCGCCTCCGCGTTCGCGAGCGACCCGAAGACGCGGGACCTCATCCTCGCCCTCATCGACACCAAGCTCGCCGGGGCGATCTGGGGACCCGCGCACAGCCGCCTGATTCACCGGGCTCACCAGCTCGAGGATCGAGCCGCGCGCCCGCGATCCTGCGCCACCTTCCTCGCCCTGATCCCGGGCGGGCGGAGGTGGCGACCCATGCACTATCGGCGCCCTCGATGAGCTCCGACCTTCCCGTCGGCAGCGTCACGTACAGCGTCCCCCTCAACGAGGTCGAGGCGCTGGCCGAGCTGCTCGCCAGGGGAGCGCAATGGGCAGACTGCAATCAGATCACGCTCAATCCGAAAATCGCCGCCCGGCTCGCCGACATCGCGGCCGTGGCTCGGGCCCTTCGCCGTGCCGACGTTGCACCTGACGTTGCACCTCCTAGTGCTCAGCCGTTGCACCCGGCCAAAGTGGACGACATGGGCGAGCAGGTGGTGGTCACCTCCCCGGCGGGCGCAGCTCGAATCTTGGGCTGCGCCCGTCAAAACGTCAGCGCGCGCCTGCGTCGCGGCACCCTTGCCGGCTTCCGCGACGAGCGCGGCTATTGGCAAATCCCGGTCACCTCTCTCGAGGGCGAAGGGACTGACCCGTGCCCATGACCGCCGAAGAGCATCGGGACATGTTGCGCCGTCTGGCGATCAAGGCCGCCAGGGCCGCCGGCGTCCCCGAGAGCGACCCGGATCTCGCCGCGGCGAGCGCCTTCGACCTCGAGGTCACCCTCGGGCGAAGGTACGAGGCCGAGCGCGGCCTACGTGAGGAGGAGCAGCGCCAGGCCGACTGGAAGGCCCGAGGCGAGGCGGCAGCGGCCGCAGCGCGGGCCAGCCTCGAGGCCGCCCAGGCCTACGCCGCTCTCCACCCGCAACAGTCCGGACGCCGGGGGCGTCGGGCTCAAGTGATCGTGCCCCCGCGATGAGCACCTACGAGACGAGGCCTGGCGGCATGGCAGGCGCACCCGTCCGCTCCGTGTCGAAGGCCGCGAGCCGCAAGCAGCGCATCCTCGACGAGGCCCGGGCTGAAGGCGCCACCGTGGAGGAGCGCGACGGCAAGGTGAGGATCCGCAAGGGGGCGAAGAAAGGGGCGAAGCGATGACGGACTTGTCACGCCGGGCCCAGATGCACACCGGTACCGAGAGACGATCCTGCGCTTTTCAGCTGGCGGGTGCCGAGCTGCGCGGTGCCGGCTCGCCCGCCCTCGTCGGCTGGACACTGGCCGCCTACGCCAGCGTCACAGACACGCCTTATGAGGTGACCGACGACTTGGGCACTTTTGAGGAGACCGTGCACCGGGGCAGCTTCGCGGACACCCTGGCCCGCGGGCCAGACGTCGCTTTTTTGGCGAACCACTCCGGCTTGCCGCTCGGTAGAACCGCCTCGGGAACGTTGACGTTGAATGAAGACACCCGCGGTCTGCGCTACACGGTGACACTTGACCCCGAGAATCCGGCCGCACAGAGCCTGCGTAGTGCCGTGAACCGGCGGGATGCCACCGAGAGCTCGTTCGCTTTCAAGGTCACCGACCAAGAGTGGAACCCCTCGTACACGAAAAGGGCGATCTACGCGGTGGATCTCCACCGAGGCGATTGCTCCGTCGTCACCTACGGGGCGAACGAGGCGACGGGCGCTCCGGACAACGCCACGACGCTCCGAGCCGCCTACGACCGGCAGATCCGGGCGAAGTACTCGGCTGACCAGCTCACGGCACTAGGCAAAAAGGGTCACGCTTTCCTTAATCCGGACGGTCACTACAGCTTCCCGATCGACGACCTCGAGGATCTGAAGGCCGCTCTCCACGCCGTAGGCCGGGCCGGTGCCGACCACGACAAGATCCGCAAGTACATCGCGGGCCGGGCGAAGGCGATGGGTCAGAGCGCCCTTATCCCGGCCAACTGGAACAGCGACGGCAGTTTGCAGGGCGCCAACGCCGCCGGCCGCTTGGGCTCGAGCAGGGCGACTCCGCTGCCCAAGGTCGCCTCGCCAATGGTCCTCCACTGCAACTGCTGCCCACCTTGCGCCCCGGCGAGCTGCGACGGGTCCTGTTGCGATGCCTGCCCGATCGGGGACGTGTACCTGCCGAACGCCGACGTTGCGAGCTCATCGCTCGACGATCCCTCCAACGAATTCTTGGGGCAGCTCAACGATTTGACGGTTCGATTGGCCATTCTCCGGTTGAAGGGTCGCACCTTCGAGCCCGTCCCGCTCTTCGAAGAGAGGAAACCATGACCGACACCTTGACCCGTGCCGCCGCTCCTGTCCGCGCCGGGCACGAGTTCGTCTACCGGCAGGACTCGCCCTTCTCTTACTTGCAGGACAGGTGGCGCGCCGAGCGCGACTCTGCCGCCGCCGCCCGGCTGAAGCGCCATGGGGAGGAGATGGACCGCCTCCGCACCGCCGAGATCGCCCGGGCAAAGCGCGCCGCCGACAGCGGCTTCGAGTACCGGTTCAACCCCGGCCTCGTGACCGGCCAGGGCGGGGAGCTGGTGCCGCCCGCGTGGCTGATCGAGTACTTCGCCACCTACCCGCGCCCGGCCCGCGTGCTCGCGAACCTGGCTGTGCGCTTTCCGCTCCCGGCCGGGTGTCAGTCCGTCAACGTGCCCAGGCTCACCACCGGGACCATCAACCAGGTCGTGTCGCCGAACGTGGCCGATGCCGACGTCGACGTCCTCACCGCCGCCTCGAGCTCTCAGGTCGTGACCCTCTCGGGGCAGGCCGACGTCGCCTTGCAGCTCCTCGAGCTCAGCCCGGCCGGGGCGCATTTGGACGTGTGCTTCTTCAAGGACATGGTCGAGGCCTACGACTTCGACCTCGAGTCCCAGCTCCTGAACGGCCTCGGCCCCGCGACCGTCGGCCCCTTTAACCAGCTGCTCGGGATCTTGAACGTCAGCGGCATCAACTCGGTCACCTACACCGCCGCCAGCCCGACCGGCAGCGGCATGTTCCCCGCCTTCGGCAACGCGGCCGCCAAGATCGGCGACAACCGCGGCCTTAGCCCTGAGGTGTGGCTGATGCGCACCGCCCGCTGGGCGTGGCTCATGACGTCCGAGGACACGGCGCTGCGCCCCTTCGAGATGCCCACGCTCAACGGCACGACGCCGGAGTGCCCGGGATCCCTCCTCGGCTGGCCGTGCTGGATGGACAACTCGATCCCCGCCACCTTCGGCGCCGGAGCGAATCAGGACGTCGTGATCGCCTGCCGCCCCTCCGACGTCCTCCTTTTCGAGGCCGAGCCGGTCGCCTCGGCGTTCGTCGAGGTGCTCTCGGGCTCTCTCGGGGCGCGGCTCGTGTATCGGAACTACGCGGCGGCCCTGACCGGTCGCTTTCCGAGCTCCATTTCCACGATCGGTGGCACGGGCACGGTGGTGCAAAGTGGCGAGTAGAGCGAGCCAACAGGTGACAGCCGAAGTTAGCCACGCGGCCCAGGCGGCCGCCGAGCCCACCATCGAGGAGCGTCTCGCGCTGGCCGAGGAGCGCTTGGCCGAGCACGACCGCCTCATCGCCGACTTGCTGGTCTGTGCGACCGACGGTCAGCCGTCGGTCATCCTCCGGTCGCTCGGTGCCAGCCAAGCCGGCGCCCGACTCCTCGAGCACTACCGGAAGATCCGGGGCAACGTCAACAGCTACCCGGACGCACACTGAGAGGAGCTAACTCGAAATGGCAGCATCCGTAACTCTCGTCACCGCGACAGGCACCGCGGGTCTGCTCGCGACCGTCGTGCCCGGGAGCCGCTTCACCTTCCAGAATCAGGGGAGCAACAACGCCTGGATCGGCGTCGGTAGCGGTGTGACCGCTTCCAACGGGCTCCTGATGGTCCCGAACGCCACCTTGTCCGATGTCGAGTGCCTAGACGGCCCAGGCGATGCCTGGTACGTGATCTCGACGTCGGGCACCACAATGGCCGTCATTCAGGGAGCCTGAGAGATGCCGCAGCTCACGAACCCATCCGCCGCCGTCAGCTCCGAGACGAGTCGCGCCGAGGCCGCCGAGGCTCTGCTGGCACCTCTCGCCAACCCGAGTTTCACGGGCGTAGTCGCCGAGGCCGCCACGAACACCTCGAGCGGGGCGACCTACTCGAACCCGTCGCTTGCCAACTCGACCACGGGCACGCAGATCAGCGCCACTAAGGACGCGATCCTGTACCTCACCTGTTCGACGGCCGGCACCGGCCTCACGATCAAGATGGGCACCAGCCAGTCACCGCCGCAGAACACGATCGTCAGCAACGTCGCCGTCTCCGTAGGCGACATGTTCACGATCCGTGTCCCGGCGGGATGGTACGTGGCTTGGAACGCCACAACGGCGGCGTTCGCCAACCAAGCCGCGGTGACCTGCTGAGATCGCCTCGAGGGCCGGTAGCTCTCCTCTCCCGGTCTCTCGACGCCGAACCCGCCGCGGTCCCTGGGCTCCAAAACCAGGGTGACCAGGGGCCGCGGTGCGGTGTGCTCTAAAAGCCCTGGTCGCAAATCGTTTCTGAGGCCCCTGGGATCCTGGGCGAGGGGTACGGTAGCGAGCTAAAGGCTCAGCGCCAAAGTCCGAGCCGGCGCAATCCTCGGCTCAGCGCCCCATTGCCGGAGCGGTAGACACGGCGGCGCACGATGCGCCGGCCCAGGCTGGCAGGCCCTCGCTCGGCCGCCTCGAGGTTTCCGAGGTCGCGCGCTCCCCGGTAGAGCTGTGGGCGGAAACCCTTACGTCTTGGCATGTTTCTCCTCTCGTGCGGCTCGCCGGACTCGGAGACCTGGCCACCAGGTCAAGCCTGGCGCCACCGGACGCGGCCGGGGCGAGAGCTCAGGAGGGGCAGGAGGTTAGGTCTCCGCTACCAAAGTTGCAGCCCGTCGACAAGCGCTACTGAGATCTCGTGCATCCGCTCTGGCCCAAGAGTGAACTGATAGCTCTCACGTGGAAGACGAGAAGCGGGCACGGTGTGTACCCAGCGGCAATCAATAACTGTGTCGTGCTCGAAACCGTCGGACTGGTCGGCGGCGACTTCATACGGTCGTCGGGGCGCGCCTCGATCGGTCGATGCAATGACGACAGGCACATCCGCCTCCCAGGCCGCGTCCTGTCCTCCCCGAAGCGCCACCACGTACTTGCGCCTGACGACGGTGCCATTGCCAGGGACACGGTCGGTTAGCTGCAGATCGATGAGGTGAACGTCGCCCCGGTCCACGAGGTGGGAGATCTCTCGGCTCTCAGCCGAGAGATTCGTCCTGGTCCGCTATGGCTTGCAATCCGTACTGGTAGAAGAAGGCTTCGTTCGTCTCCGCAGTTTCGTACGAGACCAACGGCTCACCAAGAATGTCCGGAAAGTTGGCCCGGTGAGCACGTGCGATGGCGACAAGGACACGCCAGCGATCCTCGGGGGTCGTGGGTGCCGCCTTCGCCTCGAACTGCATTACGTGAACTTCCTGTGCCGGCTCGACGGGTGCGTACCGGTACGAGACCACTAGGTCTACCTCGTCAGAAACAGAAAGCACGGACCCGAGAGTGTCTGGGATCAGCGTCGTCACTTGTCGCCCTCCTCGCTTGGCGGGTTTAGCATCTCCACGCGACCAATCGTCGAACCCTGAAAATCAGGGATCTTCCCCCACTGAGCTTCATACCTGCTCAGAGCATCACTCAGATTGCGTAGCACCTGAAAGACGAGTGGCGGAGGCAACTTGAGGCGCGCGACGAGCTCCATCACGGCGCCCGCCGAAGGCGCACCTGGGTCGGGCTGCGACGGGGGCAGGTTAACCAGGAAGTCGAGTGTGAACTCAGTTTGTGTCGCCCAGACGCCGATTCCGTTGGCATACACGCCCGCGGTCCAACGTTCCGGAGTCCTAACCTCCACGTTTGGTACTGGTGGCAATTCGTGCTGATCAGGGATAACGAGCAGCCTATATCAGCACTACTCCCGTGCCGCGCCGGGCAAGGTCCCCGGGCGCCGGCTCAGGAGGGCGAGGGGCTAGAAGCGGCACGTGTCCGGGCACGGCTTGCAGTATGGTTCCGAGCATGGCTGAAAAGGTAAGAGAGAACCGCCTCAGGGCGATGGCGAAGCGCCAGGGCCTCCTACTGCAAAAGTCCCGCCGGCGGGACACTCTCGCCTTCGACTACGGGAAGTGGTACGTCATCGACCCCGCTGCCAGTACGTTGGTGCTCGAATTCGTGACCCTCGACGAGGTTGAAGAGTGGCTGCTGCAACCCAGGCACGAGAAGCAGAGCTCCCACGCCCGCGTCATCGTCCTGCCGCCCGACCCGTTCCGGCCGGGAGGCCCCATCGTCCCGCCGCTTCCGTAATGGCCCACATCCAGAAGCGGGAGACGGCCCGGGGCACGCGCTACGACGTGCGCTACCGGGGCGACCGGCGAACCGGGAGCGGGTGAGGATCAGGAAGGCGCGGGCCCCCTTGTCCGCGGAATGTCCGCGGGACATCGGAAAGCGATGCGAAACGTCACAAACTGACGAGAGGTGAAATCCGAGGTCAGGAGCCATTTCTCGGCAAAACGGGCAGGTCGCTGACCTGGCCCCGACAGAACCCCGCCTACAGGCCGGCTCGCCACCACCACCCGCTTGACCAGGAGTTTTAGGTGCCGGCCTCCTCGGCGTGACACGCAGGTGAGTGAGAGCCGGTTCGGAGCTTCTGAATCGCGAACGAGGTTCGGAACGTCTCCCCGATCGGTCGCAGATTCAGATTGAGACCTTTTGGCGACGCCTGCTCAACGCGTCCTGACGAGCTCGATTGCCACGACGAATATGAAGCCAATCGTGCCCGCGTAGAAGGCTCTCTCCACGAGGCCGAAATAGTGGCGCATCGATTCGCTTCGCCGGGCTGCACCCATCGAGATCAGGCTTACGAGCATCGCAATCCCGAGCCCGGCGATCGGGCCGCGCGCGTGCACCCATACGTTCGACCGACCGAGATCGGTCCCCAGCCGTAGTGCAGCGAGAGTGGCACCTCCGAACGCCGCCAGCGCGAGTGCCCCGTGTCGACGGCCGGAATCGGTGCGTGCCGCGCCGGGAACGTCCATTGGGAACCAACTGACGGCGAGACGCGCTGCACCGAAGATCACGAGGAAGACAACAACGAGTGGACCACCACCGATACTGAGCTTGGAGATTCCGATTGCTGCGGCGATGGCGGCGATTCCCATCGCGATTGTCTGAACCCGATAGCCGACCCGGTAGGACGTGATCCCGTATTGGCTCACTGGATTCGTGAGCGGCGAGAGTCCGGTGGGAAGCACGTGGAGCACGATGAGTGTCAGCAGGCATGATGCCGTACCGGCGATCGCGATCGAACCCGTGACGGTGAATACCTCCGGACTTGTCACCAGCGAAATGTTACGCGTGGTGTTTGCGAAGGCTTGCGCTTAGGCGCGAGAACAGAATGCAGCCTGTCGCGCACTGACGGTCGGGAGCACTCCCGCGGTTGCTCAACGGGACGTTGTCCGGGAACAGTCGACGCCGACCGGATTCTTCAGTGCTCGTAGTGATACCTGGCCTGGAGGACTACGACGTCATCGCCGTCGACTAGGTACCCGAGGCGGTGCTCCTCGTCGATCCGCCGTGACCAGCAGCCCTGCAGAACATGTTTCAACTGCTCGGGCTTGGCGATCCCCGACAGCGGATGGCGAGGTACCGCTTCAGGCCGGCGATTGATCCGCTTGCTCGTGATCCGATCCGTCGCTTGCCAGTAGAGGCAGTCCTCCCAGCCGTGTCGCGTGAAGACGAGACGCACCCGCGGGTCTGCCGATGGTCGCCCTCGGCGTCCCCGCCGTTCGGGCGGCGCGCTTCGGGTGTGCCGGCGGCTGGCTGGGCCGCCTGCTCAACGCGTTCGCGGAGCAACGCGGCGCGGTCCCTAGGATGCGTTCCATGCCGGACGCCCTGCCCCGAGCCGAGCCGTTCACCCTGCAGACCGCCCCCGCGGCGCTCGAGGACCTCCGTGCGCGGTTGCGCGCGACGCGCTGGCCGGACACGCCCGAAGACGCCGGGTGGTCGCTCGGGACCGACCTCGCCTACCTCCGCGAGCTCGTGGCCTACTGGGCGGATGGGTTCGACTGGCCGGCGCAGGAGGCGGCGCTCGCCCGGCTCGCCCGTTTCCGTGTCCCGCTCGGCGGCCTCGGGATCCACTTCGTGCACGTCCGGGCCGCCGCGCCGGCCGGACCCGTCCTGCCGCTCGTCCTCAGCCACGGCTGGCCGGACTCGTTCTGGCGTTACGCGAAGGTCGTCCCGCTCCTCAGCGACCCCGGCGCGCACGGCGCCGACCCTGCCGACGCGTTCGACGTGGTCGTGCCCGACATGCCGGGCTACGGGTACTCCGACCGCCCCAGCGGCCCGCCCCTCGACGCCATCGCCGTCGCCGGCCTGTGGGCCGAGCTCATGGGTGTCCTCGGCTACGCGCGGTTCGGCGCGACGGGCGGGGACATGGGCAGCCACGTGAGCCGCTACCTCGCGCTCGACTACCCCGACCGGGTCGTGGCCGTCCATCGCACCGACGCGGGCCTGCCCGTGTTCACCGGCGACCCGGCGGGTCTCGCGCCCGAGGAGCGCGCCTGGCTCGAGAGCGCCGCGGCCTGGGGCGCGACCGAGGGCGCCTATGCCGCCATGCACCGCACGAAGCCCCAGACGGCCGCCTTCGGGCTCACCGACTCGCCAGTCGGGCTCGCCGCGTGGATCGTCGAGAAGCTCCGGGCATGGAGCGACTGCGACGGCGACGTCGAGCGGCGTTTCACGAAGGACGAGATCCTCACGAACGTCACGCTTTACTGGCTCACGGGGACGATCGGCTCGTCGATGCGCATGTACCGCGCGAACGCCGCAATCCCGCCCGCGCAGCACGCCCGCCGGGTCGAGGTGCCGTCCGGCTTCTCGCTCTTCCGCGGCGACATCGTCCGCCCGCCGCGGGCGTGGCTCGAGCGCACGGCGAACGTCGTGCGCGTGACCGAGCCCGCCCGCGGCGGGCACTTCGCGCCGTTCGAGGAGCCCGAGCTCTACGCGGAGGAGCTGCGCGTCTTTTTCCGCCCCTACCGAGCGGCGGCGACGGGCTGAGGGCGCCGCCGCCGCCTTGGCCTGGTGGTTGCGACCTGTGTGCAGCGGGCGGCGCTCACCTTCAGGATTCGGGGAGCGACCGAACACGGATCTCGAGCCGCCTCCGCCCCTCGAAGCGAAGATCCCCCACGTGCCCGACGCGTCGCGTGGCGCGTCCGTACTGGCGCGTGAGAGCACTCCCGCTGTTGCTCATCGGGACTACCCCCGCCAGGCGGCGCCCTGACGCTTGGCGATTGCTGCTTGGCTCGAGGTGCTGCTCAGCTCGAGGAGCCGTACTGGATCGGCACGTCGATCACCTGCGAGCGTTGCCATCTGCCTTGGCTTGCGTCCAGGGCGTAGACGGTCAGCACCGAACCTCTCGACACGAAGGCGTCGACGCGGCCCGGGCGGGGGAAGGCGACCGTCTCCGTACCGGCGGGCACCGCCGGAAGTTGCCTCCAGGGACCGTTGAAAGTGGCCTGCGTCTCTAAGCGTTCGGAGGTCCCGCTCGAAAGGGCGACGAAGACGCCGCCACCAGATGACGTCCCGGAGGAGAGCACCTGCGCGGATGGCGGCAAGACGAGCGCGCCCGAGACAGCCCACTCAGACAGGCCGGGCAGGACTCGCGCCGCCAACAGCACCCTGAGCGGGCCCGTACTGGCGGCGATGACCGCGAAGACAGTCCCGTCTGCAGACGTGAGGCGAACCACCTGCGTCGTGGCGTGGCTCACCGGGGCCGGAAGCCGAGGGGCGAAGGATCGCCAGGTCTGGCCGGCGCGCTCGAAGATCCCGACGCTTCCGGCTCGCGAACAGATCGCTCCGACGAGCGGTTCACCTCCCGACGTGAAGGAAACGGCGCTCAGCGTCGTCACTCCGCACCTGTGCCCGGGCGCCGAAGCGGCGAGGGACTTCTCCGAGACGAGCTCTTGCCAATCCGACAGGTTCCCTGCGCTCCAGAGGATCGAGCTCGTCTGTCCACCGACCAGCGCCAGCATGTCGCCGGTCGCCGAGGCGGCGATGGCATCAGGGACAGCGGCGAGGGCCTGTCCCAGGACGCCGGGTGCCCACGTCCTACCCCGGTCAGAGGTGACAGCCAGCGGCGAGAAGTGGTTCAGCTGGTTCGCTTGGAACCCTGTCACGAGCGGGGTCCCCGTGGCGGAGGCGACGACGAGACCGCCGTTGTCCGCGAAGCCGGGTGGGGTGACGAGAGACCAGCGGGAAGCACCTCGGGGCAGGACGAAGAGCTGCCAGAAGGTGTTCGCGAGCTCGTCGAGATGACCCATCTTTACAACCGCCCAGCCGCCATCGGGTGTTGCGAGCGATCCGTCGAGCGAGACTTGAACCATAGGTGACGACGTCGACTTGCTCGCGCTGGCCGGAGTGCTGCCAGCCGACGTGCAAGCCGCGGCGAGAGCGCCGACGGCCCCGAGCGCCAGGGCCCGCGTGGCGGCCCGCCCCCATGAGCTGCTCTCTCGTGGCATGAGACGGCTCACGACGTCGCCAGGAGGTCCCGCACCTCGCCGGCGACGAGGCCTGCGAAGGAGGATCTCATCGTGACGGTCCCCGAACCGGGATCGGCTTGCAGGATCTCGCGCACTCGACCTTTCTCGTCGATGACGTACGCGATGTCGTTGTGAGCGACCATGGCCCCGGCGGGCTCGACGGCCACCTGAACTCCGTAATTGTTCCAGACGCGCTCGAGGGCACTGCGCGATCCCGTGAGGAACAGCCAGTTCTTCACGCCCGCGAGCCCCTCGGTGCGGGTGAAGGCAAGCGTCGCCGCCACGGAGCGATAGATCGGGTTGGCGGCGATGGCGATGAACTCGGTCCGGGCGGCGAACGCGCCCAGCATCTGGTCGGCTTCGTCGAACTCCTGGGCGATGAGAGGGCAGTCGGTGGTGCAAACGGGATCGAGAAACGTCAGCGCGATGACCTTGCCCCGCAAGCCTCTCAGGCTGACCGCCCGTCCTCGTTGGTCGATGAGCCGGAACGGCGCGGCAACGACGTTCGTGAACCCAGGGTTGCCGTTGATCGCCTCGGTGAGGAGGGGGTCCGCGACGGGGTTCGTCGAGGCGGCGACCATTGGGGCCGCTCCGAGCAGCACGACCCCCATCGCGCCGATCGCGGCCAGGCTGCGGAGCGCGTAGGCCGGCCTCGAGACGAGTCGCCCGAACCAGCCGAGCGAGCTCTCCGCGGGGCCGACCTTGGGGATCGTCTCGGGTACCTTGACCGGCAGCCTGGTGACGGCGACGTAGCCGGCGGTGAAAACGAGCAGCATCGGGATCATGCTGTTCGGGTCCGTGCCGACGCCGCCGAGGAAGCCGAGGTCCTCGATCAGCACCCAGTCGAAGAGGCACAGCAGAATGCCGGCGAGGACAGCCCAGAACACCACGCGGGGTCGGCCGATCAGGAAGGCGAGGCCGATCACCGCGAGCGCGATGACGGCGAACACGTTGACCGCCCAGCCGTGCGCGGCGTCGAAGGCCGCGAAGCTCGCTACCCAAGAGGAGAGAAAGCCCGGTTGGGGCGTCTGCACCATGGACTGCACCATTCCTGTGAGCGTGCCGGCGACGGCGTGCGCTTTGGGCTGGCCCATCCAAAAACCGCGTCCCGGCCAGGCCTGGAGCACAGCCATGCCGACGAAGAAAAGGCCCATCACGGCGAGGATCCTTCGGCCAAGACGGGGGCCGGCCCAGGAGCGCTCGGGCAGAGCGACGAGGGCGCCGGCGATGACATAGAAGACGACGCCCCCAGGGGCACCGAATAGCCAAGTCAGACCCGGGGCGAAGATCGAGCCGAAGGCCTCTCCGAAGACCCAGACGGTCAGCCCCCAAGCAACGCTGGCCGCTCCCGCGAGCCGCAGCCAGTTCCCGCGGGGCGCGACGAGCAGCCAGAGGCCGACGCCGAGCTGGATCCAGACCGCGGAGGCGGCGGCCGGGACGGGGTGGTTGTTCCAGATCGTCGCCCCGAAGTTCACAAGATGGAGAACCCAGGAAGGCGATCCCGCGGCGGCCGGTTCGATGACGCCCGAGATCATCCCGAGTGGCATGGAGACCTGGGCCTGGAGGATCCCGTCGAAGATCCACAAGCACCCGAAGCTGATCCGGAGGAGCCGGAGGGCCGCCGGTTCGGGCGAGCCAGGCTCGCCGGCCAGGACCGCGACCTCCCGTCCGCCTAGAGCTGTCGCCTGGCGGAGCTGCACGCGACGCAAGAGGTTCCAGGCAACTGCGATCAGGGCCAGGATCACGAGAACGACAAGCCCTTGGTGGACGAGCGCCGACTCGAAGGCGGCGATGACCGTCGGGTTGTTCGTCTGCAATGAGCTGCCCATGCCCGGCATGGAGCTACCTCCCGCCGAGGGCCACGAGCAGGGCGAGGAGGAGGGCAGGGATGTCCAGCGTCAATTGCCCCGATCCGGGGACGATCAGCCTGAAGCTGTCGCCTGGCACCATCTCGACGAGTCCACTCACGTCGAGGAGATGCCCTCGGCGCCCTTCAGGCTCGATGTCCACTTCTCTTCGATCCTGGCGTAGCGCCAGATGACGAGCGCGCCCGCCCAAGTCACGACGAACATCGCCACGATCACGAACCCGGCAGCGTTGATGTTGAAGTTCTCCATGAAGTTCCAGAACGCGCCGTGGATGTGCAGCTCCATCGGGAGGAGGCCGAGGACTTCGATCGTGCCGATGAAAAAGCATATGGCCACGGACAGTCCGGTGATGGCGAGGTTGTAATAGATCTTGCGGACGGGGTTGAAGAACGCCCATCCGTAGGCGACGTTCATGAAACAGCCGTCTGCAGTGTCCATGAGCGACATCCCCGCCGTGAACAGGATGGGGAGGCACATGATCGAGTACCAGGGGAGAGCCTTCGACGCGAGCAGGGCGGTGGTGGCGAGCAGGGCGACCTCGGTGGCGGTGTCGAATCCCATGCCGAACACGACGCCCACCGGGTACATCTGCCATTCCTTGGTGATCGCCTTCATCCACTTGCCGAAGAAGCGGAACATCAGGCCGCGGTTGTTCAGTTGCCTCTCCAGCTCCTCTTCATCGTAGGTGCCGTTGCGCATCGCCCGGAAGACCTTGACGATCCCGGCCAGGATGACGACGTTCAAGAGCGCGATCAGGTAGAGGAACGAGGCCGAGACGATGGTGCCGAAGATGCCGCCGAACTGCTCCAAGCCGGAGCTGTTGTGCGAGACGGCGCCGTAGACGGCCTTCTCGGCGACGATGAGGCCGGCCCCGATGACGATGACGATGGTCGAATGTCCGAGCGAGAAGAAGTAGCCCACGCTGAGCGGACGCTTCGAGCCCTCGACCCCCAGTCGTTCGTTCATGAGCTTGCGTGTCGTGTTGTCTATGGCCGAGATGTGGTCGGCATCGAAGGCGTGCCGAAGCCCCAAGGTGTAGGCAAGGATGCTCACCCCGATCCCGAGGCCCTTGTAGTGGCCGGGGACGACGAAGGCAATGAAGATGCCGAAGCCGAGGAAGTGGAGGAAGGCGATTGACGCGAACATCCACCTGGCCCGACGCCACTCGACGGGATTGAGCGAGTTCTGGAGCTGCCTCAGCCGCCCGAGCTTGGGGGACGGCTCAGTAATGGGCATCGGAAAGGTCCCCCGTTCACGCTAGGCAACTCGAGTTCCGGCAATCTCAACACAGATGCGAGCTGGACGCAAGAGGTTACCGGATGCGTCCCGGCGAGTAACATGTGCCCGTGCGGTCGTTCGCAAGCCAGTCAGCCGCAGATGCCGTGCTCGAGCCCGAGAGTGAGGACCGCGTCGAACGGGCCCTCGAGCTGCTGCGCACCCACGGCGGCCGGATCACGACGTCTCGGCGCCTACTGCTTCGTTGCTTGTTCACCGACAGCGCCCATCACACGGCGGAGGACCTCGCAGCCGAGGTGCAAGCTTTCGCGCCTGATGTGCACCTGTCGACCATCTATCGCAACCTCGAGGAGCTCGAGCGGCTCGGTGTCGTCGTCCACGCCCATCTCGGCCATGGCCCAGCGTCCTACCACCTCGCGTCCGAGAGCCACGGTCACCTCGTCTGCGAGTCCTGCGGGACGATCGTCGAGGCACCCGAGGAGCTCTTCAGCGCGCTGGCGTTGGTGGCGGCGGACCTGTACGGCTTCACGATCGACCCCCGGCACTTCGCGGTGCTCGGGCACTGCACAAACTGCGGCGTCGTTCCAGCCGCCTCGCCAGAGGCCTGACCCCTGGCCGCCGATGGGACTTGGCGCGCCGGGGGCCTTTCCCACCGGTGACCGTCCGAGAATCACCGACCGGCTCGTCACGACGGCGGGTTACCTGTCGAACACCTCGGGATTGACCGTGTTCGGCGGCCGTCCGCCGGCCAGCACCTGCGCCACGGCGGTGGTCGCCAACTGCGCCATCGCCAAGCGGGTCGCGAACGAAGCGCTGCCGATGTGGGGGAGCAGCACCGCCCGGGGAGCAGCGAGCAAGCGGGGATGCACGGTCGGCTCGTGCTCGTAGACGTCGATCCCGGCTGCGAACAACGCTCCCGACTCGAGCGCGGCGCCGAGGGCCTCCTCGTCAACGACCGGGCCCCGGGCCGTGTTGACGAGAACCGCCGTCGGCTTCATGAGGGCGAGCCTGCGGGCGTCGATCAGACGGTGAGTCTCGGTCGTAAGCGGCACGTGCAGGCTTACCACGTCCGCCTCTCGCAACAGTTCGTCGAGGTCGCCGACGTAGCCGGGCAGACCGGTGGGCGCCAGGTCGTGATGGATCACCCGCATCGAGAACCCCTCGGCCCGCTTGGCCACTGCCTGAGCCACCCGGCCGAAGCCGACCAAGCCGAGCGTCGCGCCGTGCACATCGCGGCCGAGATAGCCGTCGAGCTCCCACTTCTTCCAACCACCCCGGCGTAGGTCGCGCTCGGCATCCGAGAGCACCCTGGACGCCGCCAGGATCAGGGCAAAGGCGAGGTCTGCCGTCGTGTCGGTCAGCACCCCGGGCGTATTGCAGACGGCGACTCCGGCACGTGTGGCCGCTGCGACGTCGACGTTGTCGTAGCCGACCGAGACGGTCGCAATCACGCCAAGGCGCGGGGCGGCGGCGATCACCGCCTCGCCCATGCGGTCCGTGAGCTGGCAGACGATCGCATCGGCGTCTCGGGCCGACTCGACGATCTCGCTGGTCGTCATGGACCCTTCGGGCTTCGGCATGACGATCTCGTGATCGGCGAGAGGGTCGAGGGCGCCGTCAAACAGTCGCGAGGTCAAAAGGATGCAAGCCATGAGCCGGCAGTCTCACATGATCGGCTCGGGGGGTCCAAACTCCGAGGTGAGTTGGCAGGTCTGCTCGGCGCCAGTCCGGTTTCGGCTCGTGGAGCCGAATTCGACTGAGGAGGATCCGGGAGAGTTGTCATCTCCCAGCGATAGCCTGGGCCAGTGGCCGGCACCGGAGTGAAGCGGGCGCGAGAGGCGCGACCTTCCGACGTCGAGGAGCTCCGCTTTGATTTTTCCGGGGGTGGTGATGACGGCCGGGATCAGGTTGACGCCACGCCACGCCACGCGGCGCCGCCGACCCGGCCAACTGACGAGGCGGTCGAGGACCGCCAGCCGGCGGACCTCTCGGTCGTCGTGCCCGAGCCGGCGCCCAGCCTGTCGGTCGTTCCGTCCGGGGCGGCCCCGTCGTACGGGGCGGACCCGTCGTCCGGGGCGGACCCGTCGTCGGGCGCGCTCGCCCCTCCAGGATCCGCCTCTGACGCCGCCTTGTCGGTCAGCGACTTCTACGCCTGCGTGCGTGGTGCGCTCCGGGAGGCGTTTCCCGACGAGGTCTGGGTGACCGGGGAGATCTGCAAGGTGAGCACATCGCGCGGTCACCACTACCTCGAGCTTGCGGACTATCTCGACGGACCGCGGCAGGTCCTTGGCGCCTCGGCTGCGCCTCGCGGCGCCCCGGCGGGACGCACCGCGACCGCCACGCTCGAGGTCGCCTGTTGGGCCCGCGACTGGCCTGTCGTCCAGTACGAGCTGGCAGCGGTCGGAGTCGAGCTCGTGCCCGGGCTCGTGGTACGGGTGCGCGGCAAGGTCTCCGTCTGGGAGGGTGGGAGCAAACTGCGTTTTTCCATGACTGCTCTCGACGTGGAGGCGTTGGTCGGTGGGATCGCGGCGGCCCGGAGGCGGCTGCTGGGCACGCTCGCCGCCGAAGGCCTCCTCGAGGCCAACAGGCGTTTGCCGCTGGCGCTGGTGCCGTTGCGGATCGGGCTCGTCACCAGCCCCGGCTCGGAGGCCTACCGGGACTTCACGGGCCAGCTGGAGCGATCCGGCTACAACTTCGACATCCGTTTCGAGCCGTCGATCGTCCAGGGACCGGATGCACCGGCACAGATCGCCGGCGCCTTGACAAGGTTGAACGCTTTCGAGCCGCAGCTGGTGGTTGTGGTTCGCGGGGGCGGGGCCAAGGGCGATCTCGCTGCCTTCGACTCCGAGCAGGTCGTCCGGGCGATCGCCGGGGCGCGCTTTCCCGTCTGGACGGGCGTCGGGCACACGGGCGATAGGTCGGTAGCGGACGAGGTCGCGCACCAAGCGCTCGTGACCCCGACCCAGTGCGGCGAGGCGCTCGTGGCCGTCGTCGACGCCTACTTGGAGGAGACCGAGCGGCGGGCAAGACGTCTCGCGCAGCGCGTCGAGGCTCGCCTGGACGAAGCGAGCCGGGAGCTCGACACCGCCGGCGCCTCGATACGCCGGGCCGCCGGTCACTCCATGGAGCGCTCGGCGCTCGAGCTTCGTGCCGCGAAGACGCGGATCGGCAACGCCGCGCTCGTGGCGATCGAGCGGAGCCGGGGCCGGCTCGTCAACCGCGCCCAGAGGCTGGCCGGTCCGTCGACCCAGCAGCTCGCCGGGCAGACACAGCACGTCGCTCACCGGCGCGAGCTGCTACAGCTGCTGGACCCCAAGCACCAGCTCGAGCGGGGCTGGTCGCTCACACGCGACGAGGGCGGCAGAGTAGTTCGCTCTTCTGCCACCTTGCGGCGAGGCGAGAGGCTGGTCACGACCTTCGCCGAGGGCAGCGCCGCTTCGATTGTCGAGGAGATCCGGCCGCCGGCGCCACCAGGGGCGCAAGGGGAGGGCAAGGGCGAGACAGCAGGCGATGGAGGAACCTCATGAGCACATTCGATCCCGCGGCGATCCCCGTGCCTGTCGCCGAGCTCGGCTATGGCGAGGCGTCGGACGAGCTCGACGCGATCATCGCCGAGCTCGAGCGGGGCGTCATCGACGTGGACCTCCTGGAGGTCCGCCTGAAACGTGCCGTCGAGATCGTCGAGGAGCTGGACCGTCGCATCCGCGGGACCCGGGAAAAGGTGAGCTCGCTGCTGCCGCGCCTCGATGTGGTGGGCCAGGACGCCGCCCGCGAGGACGAGAGCAGGTAGCGGTAGCAACCCGACCGAGATCCGTCCTGGTGGTCGGAGCAGGCCTGGCCGGTCTGCGTGCCTGCGAGACCCTCCGCCAAGAAGGCTACGAGGGCCGCCTGCGGCTCGTCGGCGGTGAGGCACACCTGCCATATGACCGCCCGCCGCTCTCCAAGCAGCTGCTCGCGGGCACTTTCGACCTTGACCGGTGCACGTTGAAGGACTCTCGGGACCTCGAGGCGCTCGGGATCGAGCTCGAGCTCGGCTGCAGCGCGCAACGCCTGGACCTGGCGGCGCGCTCTGTGACCCTGAGCGACGGTCGCGCCCTCGCCTTCGACGGGCTCGTGATCGCGACCGGGGCGGGCGCCCGCCCGCTCCCGGGGATCACAGGGCGCCCGGGCGTGCTGAGCCTCAGAACCCTCGAGGACGCGCTGGCGCTACGTGCCGTGATCTCTCGAGGAGGCGCCCGGCTGGTGATAGCAGGGGCGGGTTTCATCGGCCTCGAGGTTGCCGCGACGGCCCGCGGGCTTGGCGCCAGGGTGTGCGTCGTCGAGCCTTGTGCGGTTCCCCTGGAGCGCGCTGTCGGGCCCCTCGTCGGCCGGGTGTGCGAGGCCGTGCACCGGGGCCACGGCGTGGACCTCCGTCTCGCCACCACCATCGAAGGTGTGGAAACCGGCGCCCACAGCGGCTCGGGCGTGAGGTGCCGGCTGAGCGACGGCACGAGCGTCGAGGCCGACGCGCTGCTGGTAGCCGTCGGCGCGGCCCCGGCGATCTCTTGGCTCGAGGGATCCGGGCTCGAGGTCGGCCGTGCCGGGCTCGTCTGCGACGCGTCGCTCACCGCCGCTCCGGGTGTTGTGGCGGCCGGCGATGTTGCCCGCTGGCCACATCCGCTGAGCGGGGAGTACCTGCGCATCGAGCACCGCACGAATGCCGCCGAGCAGGGCGAGCACGCGGCAAGGAGCCTCCTTGCCGGCGACGGGCGACGGTCCGGTTTTGCTCCCGTGCCCTACTTCTGGTCGGATCAGTATGGGCACAAGATCCAAGTGATCGGCAGCCCGCAGCCGAGCGACGAGACCGTGGTGCGGGACGGGTCTTTCGAAGAGCTTCGTTTCGTCGCCCTCTATGGACGCGCCGGGGTTCTGAGCGGTGCCCTCGGGTTCAGTCGACCCAGGTCCTTGATGGCTTACCAGCCCTTGCTCGAGCGCAGGGCCAGCTTCGCGGAAGCCCTTACGATCAGGCCGTCGTGAGCCGGCGACGGGCTCCGGGCCACCGGGCGCGTCTCACCGGGTGGAGCCCGCGCACCACCTGTTCGACAAAGGCGCGTGTGGCGGCGTCCGGCTCGTGGTCGCCGTAAGCGGCGCGCTCGACAAGCGCGGTCACGGTCCGCAGCAAGGCCGTCGAACTCGGTCCCGCTCGCCATCGGCCCAGGACGGCGAGACGGCAGGCGTATTCAGAAAGAGTCTCGGCCGGGCCCCTCTTCACCCCAACGGAAGCGCCGCGCCGTTCGAGCTGTGAAGTGACCTGTTCCGCCCAGAGCCTTGGGCGCAGCCGGCGGCGGCGCAGCCCGAGGGCGACGAGGGCGCCTAGCGTCATGGCGCCAGCGGCGGCGGCGATGGGAGCCCACGGCAGCTCGGCGATGCTATGGCCGATGTCGGAGAGCAGCACGGCGCCGGGGTCGGGCGGGGCCAGAGGCACCTGTGCAGTGGGGTCGAAGCTCTGCCAACCGGCTCCAGGGAACCACACCTGCACCCAGGCGTGGGCGTCCTTGGCCTGGATCTCGTAGAGATCGCTGAGGGGGTCGAAGGGTCCCGGCACGTAACCGATCGCCTCGCGGGCCGGTATCTCGAGCGTGCGCAGCATGACCGCGAGCGCCGTGGAGATCTGCTCGCAGAAGCCAACCCGGGTTCCGAAGAGAAACTGGTTGACGGCGTCCTGGCCAGCCAGCAGCGGCGGGATGTCGGTCGAGTACCGGAGGTTGCGGCCCATCCAAGCCTCGAGAGCCGTCACCTTCGCGTAGGTCGTAGTGGCCCGGGCGGCCGTCACGATCTGGCGGGCGAGCGCCGCTACCCGTGCGTAGCGGCCGGGTGGAAGTTGGAGATCGGGAGCCAGAGCGGCGGAGACTTGTGAGGGCGCCAGCGCAGGGAACTTGGCGAGGGTGCTGGGTGCAAGTTCGCTGTCGGCGGAGACGACCGTGTAGACGGTGCCCGGGCTCATCGCGATCGTGGACCGCATCGAGCCGTCAGCCCCGACGATCAGCGAGTGCTCGGGGAAATAGACCTCGGTCGGATCGGAGGTCGCGAACAACAGGTTCGCGATGGGCTCTGCCACGTAGAACGTCTGCACGTTGACCGTCCCGGAGACGGACTGCTCGGTCGGTGGAGGGTTGCCGCCTGGTTGAGCCTGCGTCTCGTCGAAAGAGCCCAAGGCCGAGGCGACCAGGAAGGGCGAGCCGGTCTTGAGCTGCACGATCCTGGCCATCTGGGGCGAGCGCTTCCAGTTCTGGCCGTCCCAGGTGTCAAAGGTCATCCCGAGGAAATAGCCGGGCCGGTCTGCCCGCACCCGCATGAGGACCTCGTTGCCAAGGGCGCCGCGGATGGCGGTGTCGAGCTCGCTCGCGAACCCCAGGTAACCGCCGACCCCGGTTCGTCCGGTCGCGTTGCCGGCCTGGGCAGGTTCGGTCGACTGGGCACCGCTCCCGGTAATGCCGGTGGGATCTCGAAGGGGAAGGTACGAGGTGAGCGAGGCGGGCAAGGTGATCGACTGAGCGGCCCGGGGCGCCGGGAGAAAGACCAGGAAGATCGCCCCGGTCAAGACGACCGCGAGCCCGCTGAAAGCCAGAGAGCCCAGCGGGAGGGGACCGACGCCCCCCGTCATCGAGCGCCACGAGCAAGCGAGCGCGACGAGACAGGCCGCGAGCCAGATCGCGACGTAGGCGAGAAACCCGATGGAGACCGCCTGGGCCGCACCGAGGCTGAGCAGCGCACCGGCGGCGGCGAGCGAGAAGAGCAGGTCGCGCCGCGCCGGCACGTCGAAGGCATGGATGAGCTGCACCCAGGTGAACAGGCCGGCGAGCGGGACCTCGATCGAGCTCAGCTGGCCGACACGGGCCGCTCCGAGGATCTGAAGGACGAACGAGGCGAAGATGCCGAGCACGGCGAGGGCGAGCAGGACCTTCACCCACTGCCAGGGCTTGGTCCGGGTCATGTAGGAGAACACCATGCCGGCGACGGTCCCGGCGCAGGCGAGGAGGGCGCTCTCGGCAGAGATCTCTCCTACGACCGCGCAGGAGAGGATGCCGGTCACAACGGCGATCGCGGTCGCGACCCTGAAGGTGATGGAGTGCTCCGGAGCAAGAGGGGCGTTGGCCCGCCGGATCATCTCGACAAGGCCGGTTCTGGGCACGGGCGCCGCCCTAGGGCCCGTCGAGCGGGGCGACCGCTCGGGCGAGGCGACGCCCCGCTGAGAGACGGTCGGCCACAGCGCCGACGACCCTGCCGGTGAGCTCGGTGGTCTCGAGCACGACTCCGCGGCCGGCGTTCAACAGGGCCACGATCTCTCCCATCGCCTCCTCGGCGATGCGGTCGGCGGCATCGAGGTCCCGGGGTAGATCGGTGACGATGCGGATCGGGTCGTCGGTCCGGATCTCCGACTCGCGGACCATGAGGTCGCCTGTGTGGGCGCTCGCGCGCCAGTGCACGCGTCGACGTCCGTCGCCATGCTGGTAGGGGCGAACACCACGCAAGTCTCCGGTGAGCGCCGGGCGCGGGGGCCTGTTCCCCTCGCCAAGCGCGTGCGCCTCGCGCGGCGCTGCACGGTGCTCGCGAGCTTGCGGGGCGACATACAGCGGCCGCGCGAGCTCGAGGACCTGGTCGCGCGACCACCAGAGCAGGCCGAACGGGGCGGCGGTGGCGAGCCGGATCGTGACCGTGGAGACGACGCCGCGGCGGGGCGGCACGATGACAAGGCGGGCGGGGATCCTCCGGGTCAAGAACACGGGCCCCCCTCCGGCTGAACGTGGGGTGCAGCGCATCGATCTGTTCCCGACGACGTCGAGCTCGATCGCCGAGCCGGCGTCGGCATCCGTGGGGGACATCTCACAGAGGACCGTCAGCCCGGGAGCCACGAATGCCGGGGCGACGAGGCCCAATAGGAGCAGGCCCGCGACCACCGCCCCCACCGTCTGCACCCAGCCGGAGCCGCTCGCGTGCGCTACACCCGCCCAGACGAAGAGCAGGAGCGCCGTGCCGGCGACAGGTCCCAGGGCACGCTCGGGAAGCGCCAAGTGACGGACCTGCGCTCTCGCCGCCGTCGCTTCTCGCGCTTGCTCGTCAGCTTTGAGGTGCAGGCGCAAGCGCCGTCGCATCACGGCCTCGGCGAGCGAACCCGTTCGAGGATCGCCTGCACTGTCGCGATCCCGACATCAAAGGCGCCGACCGGAGCGGCATCGGTGACCAGGCGGTGGGCGAGCACACTAGCGGCCACGGCCTTGACGTCGTCCGGGAGCACGAAGCTCCGTCCCGCGATGACGGCGTGCGCACGGGCGGCCGCCAGAAGGCCGATCGCCGCCCGCGGGCTTGCGCCGAGCCGGACGAGGGGATCGGCCCGGGTAGCTCGGACCACGGCGACCGCATAGCGCGCGACCGCAGCTGCCACCGGCAGGTCGGCGACGGCCGCTTGGGCGGCGGCCAGCCCGGCCGGCGTGCAGACGGGCGAGAGCGAGGCGAGCGACGGTTGCGCCCCGTGCGAGAGGGCGAGCCTTGTCTCGGTGGCCTCGTCGGGGTAGCCGAGACGGGTGGCGAGCAGGAAGCGGTCCATCTGGCTCTCCACCAAGGGAAACGTGCCGGCCTGATCGATCGGGTTCTGGGTCGCCAGCACGAGGTGCGGCTCGGGCAACGGCCACGACTCGCCGTCGACGGTGACTTGTCGCTCTTCCATGGCCTCGAGCAAGGCCGCTTGACTTCTCGGCGGGGTCCGGTTCAGCTCGTCGAAGAGGACGACGTGGGCGAAGACGGGGCCGGGGCGGAAGTCCCAGGTGTCAGAAGCGGCGGAGAAGACCGAGACTCCAGTGATGTCGGAAGGGAGAAGATCCGGGTGGCCCTGGATTCGCGCGAGGCGAGTGCCGATGGAAACGGCGACCGCCTTCGCGAGCATCGTCTTGCCTACGCCCGGAACGTCCTCGATCAGGAGGTGTCCGGCCGCGAGCACGGCCGTCGTCGCGGCGACGACCGCGCCGGGAGTACCGAGAACGACGGCGTTCAGGTTTGCCTGGAGCGCCGCCGCCAGCTCGAGGGCGTCATCGAGCGACGGGCTCACGGTGGCGTCTCTCACGAGGTCGTCGGTTGTCACGGGCAACTCCTCACTCAGAGAGAGCGTACTGCCACTTAGAGTAGCTGACATCGGTTGCTCCCACGAGACCTAGTGGGTTGTCTCACCGGCCGGAGCGACCACCACCGGGCCAGGCTAGGGCGCCCAGATGCCGCGGCAGGCCGGGCCCTTGTTGCGCTCCAGCTCGGCCGGTCCCGGCGCTGACTGGCGTAGCTTCCGCGTCGCCGCGCGCGCGGACGCGAAATTTCGCCTCAGAAGGGAATTTTCCTGTCAAGGCGAGGGCTTTCCCAGCCGAAGAATGGAGAAACGGTGAGTACGCCGCATCGGACAGAGTTGACCGATCGGGGGGCGAATCGTTGACAGTTTCGTTACGATCGTTCATAATCGAGATTTCGGACGGCGCACCCCCTGGCGTGTGGACGAGCGCTTCCGCCGGCCGATTCCCCCTGTAACCAGATCTTGGCGCGGCAGGTCGCCGCCGAAGATAGACCAAATGACGAAAGTGAACCGGGATGAACGCCAGTTGGCGGCAACGAGCCGCATGCCGAGGGGTCGACCCAGACATCTTCTACCCCGTGTCGGATGACGACGCGGAAGAGGCAAAGGCCGTCTGCTCGTGCTGCCCGGTCCGCCAGTCGTGCCTCGAGTACTCACTTTCCGCGCGCGAACGTGAAGGCGTCTGGGGCGGGCTCACCGAGCGCGAGCGTCGTCGCATAATCCGTCAGCACCGCAAGTCCGCCTAGAGCGACCGTCGTTCGCTCGGATCTCTCCCGCCGGAGCTGACCGGGAGCCATTAGCCTCCAGGGGTGGACTTTGACCTGCCGGAAGAGCTGGCGGCGCTTCGCGAGGTCGTGCGCAGGCTGGCCAGGGACAAGGTGCAGCCTCGGGCGCGTGAGATCGACGAGACAGGCGAGTACCCCGACGACATCTTTGCGGCGTTTCGTGACGCCGATCTTCTCGGGCTTTGCCTGCCGGTCGAGCACGGCGGTTCTGGAGCCGGGATCCTCGGTCTCACGCTCGCCGTCGAAGAGGTGGCGAAGTACTCGAGCACCTGTGCGCTCATGCTGCTGCTGACGCGCCTCGCCACCGGACCGATCATCATCGCAGGCTCCGAGTCGCAAAAGCAGCGCTACCTGCCGGGCATCGCCGCCGGGACGCACCGGGCCAGCTTCGCCCTCTCGGAGCCAGACGCCGGAAGTGACGTCGTGGGCATGCGAACTCGTGCCACAGCCGATCCGGACCATGACGGCGGCTTCGTGCTGAACGGCGTGAAGTGCTGGATCTCAGGGGTTTCCCAGGCGGACTGGTACACGGTGTTCGCCAAGACCGGCGAAGCGACGAGCCGCCGTCACGACTCGATCACTGCGTTCGTCGTCGAGCGCCGCTACGAGGGAGTCTCGATCGGCTCTATAGACGACAAGATGGGGGTGCGCGGCGTCGACACGGGCGAGCTCGTGCTTTGCGACGTCCGAGTGCCCGCCGAGAACGTGATCGGCGAGGTCGGCGGCTTCCGCCTTGCCATGCTCGGGCTGAACTCCATGCGCCCCATCGTCGCCGCCCGGGGCGTCGGCCTCGCCGAGGGAGCGCTCATGTACGCCGTCGAGTACGTCAAGCGCCGGCGTGCGTTCGGAGGCACCGTCGCCGACTTCCAGGGCATCCAGTGGGAGATCGCCAAGCTCGCAGTCGACATCGAGGCAGCGCGCCTTTTGACCTACCGTGCGGCTTGCTTGGCGGATCAGGGCCACTTCACGCGGGAGTGGGCGCCGTATCTCTCGATGGCCAAGTACCACGCGACCGAGGTCGCGGTGAGAGCTTCCGGGTTGGCTGTGCAGTTGCTGGGGGCGGCCGGCTACATGAAGGACCATCCGACCGAGCTCTGGTACCGCGACGCCCGTCAGCTCACGATCGTCGAGGGGACCTCGCAGGTCCAGCTCAACCTCATCGGCCGAGGTGTGCTCGATCGCCACCTCTGGTGGGACTGAGGCCGCGATGGCGGGCGGCCTCGAGCTGATGGGCGGGTGGCCCGGGATACTCGGGAAGATCCTGAGCGGCCAGGACCTGACGACAGATGAGGCTTTTACGGCCCTGGGCGAGGTGCTCACGGGCGGCGCCACCCACGCCCAGATAGCCGCTTTAGTGGCGGGCCTTCGCGCCAAGGGTGAGTCCGTCGAGGAGATGACCGGCTTCGTGCGCGCCATGCGCGCCTACGCCGAGCGCCTCGAGGTGGGAGTCGAGGTCGTCGACACCTGCGGTACCGGCGGGGACCGGAGCGGAACGATCAACGTCTCGACGCTGAGCGCTCTCGTCATCGCCGGCGCAGGGGCGGTCGTCTGCAAGCACGGGGGACGGGCGTCGTCGTCGCTCGCGGGTTCGGCCGACGTGCTCGAGGCCCTCGGCGTGGTCATCGACCTCGGGCCCGATGGCGTACGGCGGTGCATAGACGAGGCCGGGATCGGCTTTTGTTTCGCGCCACGGTTCCATCCCGCCATGCGTTTTGCAGCGCCCGTGCGCCGTGAGCTCGGCGTTGTCACGGTCTTCAACTTCATCGGCCCTCTCGTGAACCCAGCCGGGGCGACGCGCCAGCTCGTCGGTGTCTCCGACCCGGTGATGGCCATCAAGATGCTGCACGTCCTCGAGACCTTCGGTTCGGTTCACGCCATGGTTGTGTTCGGGCACGACGGCCTCGACGAGCTGTCGACCACGGCACCTTCGACTCTCATCGAGTCGGTGCGGGAGCCGGACGGGACCTGCCGCCGCCGTCGCGTGCAGATCGAGCCCGCCTCGCTCGGGCTAAAGCGGGCCGCGTTGCGTGACCTGAGAGGCGGGGACGCGGCGCGCAACGCGGAGTTGGGGCGGAGATTGCTCGATGGTGAGCGCGGCCCGATGCGTGACCTGGTGTGCCTGAACGCCGCCGCGGCGCTCATCGTCGCCGGCCTCGCCGACGATCTCGCCGATGGCTTCGAGATCGCGAGCGCGGCCATCGACGACGGGAACGCCCGCAGCTCTCTCGACCGGCTCGTGGCAGTCTCGCGGGCGGCCGCCGAGACCTCCGCCGGCTGAGGGCCTCTAAGCGGCAGCGCCGGCCGAGGCCGGGGCCCACTCACTGCGGCCGTCTCTGCCTGCTTGCTCGCCGCGGCCCGGGAGCGCCTCAGCAGGGCTTGGGGTTCCAGGGCTCGGGCAGGTCCTCGGGGTTGTCGAAGACCACGTTGGCGGGGGTGGTCGTCGTGGTCACGTTCTCGGCACCTGTCAGGCTTGCCGAGCCGGTTGTCGCCGTGCCCCAGGCGCTCGTCGCGGCCGTGGTACGCGCGCTCGTGCCCGATGAGCCGAAGGCGAGGAAGCTCGAGATCATCTGCTGGGCGTAGGGTTGGGCGGCCAACAGCACGTCATTGCCGTCGATGGTGGTGCCCGTCGTCGGCAGGACTGCGGTCGCGAGGCTGGACGAGGCCACGCCTCTGAACCGGAGGCCGAGGGAGATCATCTCCCCAGTCTTGAACCCCGAGTCGACCTGCAAGTCGTTCACCGTCGCCTGCAGGAAGCTGATCATGGCGGGGATGTTCGGGAACTCGCCGTCTGCCTTTCTGAGAAGGGCGTGGAAGAAAGCCTGCTGGCGCTGGATCCTGCTCCAGTCGCTCATGCCGTCGTAATTCCAGGTCCCGTCCTTGAAGTAGTAGAGGTGCCGGCTGCGCACCAGCGCCAGAGCGGTCGTCCCGTTCACGGCCTGACATCCCGTCGTGCTCACGTTCAGGCCGGAGTACGGGTCACGAACCGGGTCGGGGAAGTCGAGGGAGATGCCGCCCAGGGCGTTCACCATGCCTTCGAAGCCTGGGAAGTTCGCCACCATGACATGGTTGATGGGGATGCCGAAATTCTTCTCGATCGTCTCGACGAGAAGGCCTGGGCCGCTGTTGAAGGCGGCATTGATCCGGTTCTCGCCGCCGGTACCGGGGATCGGGACGTAGGTGTCGCGCGGGATCGAGAGCATCTCGATCTGGCGCGTCTTCGGGACGAGGCGCACGACGATGATCACGTCGGACCGCTGCCCGGTCACACTCGAGCCGCTTCCGAAGCTCGAAGCGTCCCCGGTCGAGTCGACGAACTGGCGCGAATCGGAACCCACGAGAAGGATGTCGATCGGCGCGCCGGAGCTCTCGGGTGTGATTCCCGGGACCGCAACGCGCTTTATCGAGCCGAGCACGGAGTTGACGTAGAACCAGCTTCCGACGCCCCCGAGGACCACCAGGACCACCAGGATCGAGATCCCGATGAGCACTCGCTTCGGCCAGCGGCGGCCTCTGCCGGCGTGATGAACCGACCGGCGACGCGCACGTGAGCTGGTCCCGAAATCCATTGCCACGTAAGGAGAGGATACCTACCGGTCACCTGAGTTCCCGGTCACTCCAGGTCCGGGCTGCGCCTCGGAGGGCGGTATCCAGGGCCGGGCCGGAGCTTGGTCGGGCTCGCGCATCGGGAGCGGAGAGCCGTAGGATTCTGGCCTCGCGGGGGGCTCGACCGGTTCGGCGTCGTCTTTCGGGCGGGCGGGCACGACCGCTTCGGACTCCTCTTCGTCTGCCGGAGCCGGCGCGGGCTCACGTGCAGGGGGCACAGGTGGGCTCGGCCGGCTCATATCCGGCGGGCGGAGGGTCATGAGCATGCCCAGGCCGACCACGCCCGCGAGCGAGGCAAGCTTGCCGAGCTGGTCCGCTCCGGTCGTGCCGTAGGTGAGCGTGACGTGATGCGCTGTCGGCACGACTGCCATCAGATTGGGCGAGACCTCGTACGGCCCGAGAGCGCCTGTGGCATGCCAGTTCGGGAAGTAGGGGACCTTGACGAGCACGGGGGCGCCGAGGCGTCCGACGTCGAAGCTGACGGTCGAGTTCGTCTCCCTCGCGCCTGTCACCGTCGTCGGTGTGACGGGGATCCCCTGCGACGGCGGCACGGTGGTCCCGACCCGGTCCCTGGGCCAGTTCGGCGGCCCGTTGAGCGCGAGCTCGACCGGCCAGTAGCTCTCCTCCTCCCACCAGGTGAGGTTGGTGTTGAGCCACTGCTGGGCGGAACCACCCGATTCCACGACCGGGAGGTGGTCGAGGGGCGTCACGAGCTGTGTGCCCTTTATGAGGTAGAGGTCCCAGACCGGGTTGGCCACGGTCACGTTGTTGATGGCACCGGGGAAACCCGGCGCGGATGCGATCTTGACCAGACCCGGGACGGACTCGGCTGCCTTCTCGACCTGTGGGGAGGCCGCCATGAAGTAGCGCACATCTTCGAACTGCAGATGTCGGATCCCGTCCGCCAGGTTGAAGGCCGGGTAGGTCAGGAACGAGACCGGGTTCGATGACTCGCCCGGGAGCGAGTACTCGGCCTGGTCGAGGAAGTGAAACGGCGTTGTCGTCGAGGACTCGAAGAGAACCCCGTCGATCGTGTCCATGCACCCATCGGTCCAGTAGGGCAGTGCCATTGTCGCCTCGGTCGAGCCGAACGGGTCCGTGGTCTCGGTGATGTACTCGTACTGCAGGCGCCCGCATCCATAGGTTCGCCCCGCTCTGTCGAGCATGCGCACGATCCCCTCATAGATCTGCCAGCCGGACTTTCCCTGGAAGCCGGTGTAGTTCCACGAGACCCAACCGGACACCTCGATCTGAGTGCTGGAGGGCTGGAAGCCCGGTATCGCGATCCCCCCGGCGACGAAGGCTCCGAGCATGGCGGCGAAGCTGCTGACGATGATCGCTGCCGGTGCCTGCCAGACGTCGAGCTGCAGCCAGCGACCGCCCAGGCGGAAGATCTCTCCGACGCCGTAGGCGGCGAGAAGCGCTGTGAAGAGGAAGTAGAACGGTAGCCAACGTCCGTTGTAAACGAAGCCGGCCGGCAGCCACTGGAATCCGGCGACTGCCGCCACCGTCGAAACGGCGAGCACGATGGGCGTCCGGTCACGACGGATCACTGCCGAGACAGTGCCGAGCCCCGCAGGGACGACCATCCAGAGCCAGCTGATCAAAGAAGAGCTCCGGGGGAAGATGTTGGACCAGACCCCCGTCACCCTCGTGTAACCCATGGACGAGCTGTAGGGCAGGTCGGCCGCGAACGGGACGAGCCAGAAGGCCGCTAGCAAGGCTCCCACGACTCCGACGGGTACGAGAACCCGCCAGGCGTTCTTGTTCCAGTGGCCCAGCGTGAGGGCGACGGCGACTGCGGCATAACCGAGTGCCGGGACAACGTGGCACAGCAGCGTCACCCCGTACAGGGCGGCGGCGAGCCAACGGAGCCGGCCCGTGCGCAGCGCGTAGGCGAACACCCCGAGGAAGAGCAGGCCGCTTGTCATCGCGAGGGAGAACGAGAACTCACCCGCAAGAGTCGAGACGATGTTCCCGCCCTCGATGGTGTAGGAGGTGTTGAACAAGAACGGCAACGTGGCCAGGGCCATGAGAGCAGGCACGGGCCTCTTGAAGTCCGCGAGCCGCCCGAAGGCCCAGGCCGTCACCGGCAGGGTGACCAGGCCCAGGACCGTGACCAGCTTGAAGGCGACCGCATAGGGGAACACGATGTTCAGAGTCGCGACGAACAAGGCCGGCAAGGGGAAGTAGAAGACGTACAGCGGGAAGCCCTCGAACCATTGCGGATCCCAGCCCGTGATGCGCCCCTGGGGCAAGAGGTCGTGGATGAGGAAGTACGGCGTCACCACGTGACCGGCGTTATCGCCGCCGACGTCCATGGCCGAGTTGAAGAGGAGGTCGGGCCTCAGCTGCCAGATGACGAAGATCGTCGCCCCGACCACCGCGAGGAACCCGAGGCCCTTTGTGATCGCCTCGCCGGGCGACGGGCGGGGCTTCTCACCGATGGCCTGCACGGCGGCAATCTATCCGCAGGCAGCGCCGCAGTGAATTCACCCCCGGCGGCTGGCCTTCCCACCGAGCCCTCGGCATGCAGGCGGGACGCCGCCGAGGGTTGCACGATGGTAGCCTCACCTCTTCAAGGGGCCGTTGGCGCAGCCTGGTAGCGCGCTTGCATGACACGCAAGAGGTCACAAGTTCAAGTCTTGTACGGCCCACGGCAGTTGAGGAGGATTCTCTTCCCCGCTGGCATCATCAGATGAGGTGCTCGGGGTCGCTGACGGTGCTTTCGTACCGGGTTGGGCCATGAAAGTCGCACAGCCTGCTAGCGAGCTCCCGATGCGTCGACGTTGGCGTGCTTGAGGGCCCTCCAGACGCGTTCGGGCGTGAACGGCGTCTCGTAAAGGGGAACGCCCGTGGCATCGAGGATGGCGTTGCGCACGGCAGGAGCGACGCCGACGACGCCGATCTCACCGATCGCCTTTGCACCATAGGGCCCGGAGGGCTCGAAGGTCTGGACGAGGAACACTTCGGTCGTCGGGGCGTCGTCGGCGCGGGGGATCCAGTAGGGGCCAAAGCGCGGGTTCACCATCTTGCCAGTCGCGTCGAGGACCATTTCCTCTGTGAGGGCGTACCCGAGGCCCATGAGAACGGCGCCTTCGATCTGCCCACTCGCGGTGAGCGGGTTGACGGCTACCCCGCCGTCGACGGCGCTCACGAACTTGTTCACCGTGACCTGTCCGGTGCCGACGTCTACCTCCACTTCAGCGAGCTGCACGGCGAAGGGAGACGGCGAAGTCGTGGCGAGATGGGACGCTACGCCGATGATCTGTTCCTGCTGCTCGAAATGGAACGCCCGCATGGCGATCTCACCGAGCGGGACGGCCCTCCCGTCCGGTGCCCAGACCTGGCGATCGTGAAACACAACGGAGTCAGCTGAGTCCAGCCCGAGGATCTCAGCCGCCCGCTCCGCGATCCGCCGCGCGACGATGGTCGCGGCCTTCTTTGCTGCCATACCGGAGATGTAGGTAGTGCCGGACGCATAGGCCCCGACGTCGAAAGGCGTCAAGTCGGTGTCGGCCTCGTAGACGAGGATGTCTTGGAGAGGCACGCCCAGGACCTCGGCGGCGATCTGGGCCACCACCGTGTCTGCACCGGTACCCAGGTCTGTAGCGCCGATCAGCAGGTTGAAAGAGCCGTCGTCGTTTATCTTGATCGAGGCGGCGCCCATGTCCACCCCGGGTATGCCAGATCCCATCACGCAGAACGAGAGACCGATACCGCGACGGACCTCCGGGCGCTCCGGTGGCGTGGTCCATTCGGGGTCTTGCCGACGCTCCCAGCCGATGGCGCGAAGCGCCTGGGCCATGCACTCCTCGGTCCCGCAGCTCGCCACCTGGGGCAGGTCCTCGACGGACACGTCCTCGACACCGCCCCTCTCGTTGAGCCGAGGCACTATGTCGAGCCGGTCGCCGACACCTACCCAGTTCCGCCGACGGAATTCGATCGGGTCCAGTTTCAGCGCCCTCGCGATGTCGTCCAAGTGTGACTCGAGAGCGAAAACCCCTTGCGGGGCTCCATAGCCGCGCATCGCACCTGCCACTGGCCCGTTCGTGTAGACGACGTCACAATTGAACTGCTTGGCCGGCGAGTTGTACGAGGAGAGCGCCCGCATCCCTGTCATCGAGCTCACCGTGAAGCCGTGGACGCCAAACGCGCCGGTGTCGGACACGACCTCCAAGTCCTGGGCAACCAGCTGGCCATCGTCGGTGACGCCGGTACGGATTCGAAGTGTCTGTGCGTGACGGGTGCGCGAAGCGACGAACTCCTCCTCGCGGGTCAGCTCGAGTCGGACCGGGCGACCGGCGGCGAGCACGAGGTGGCCCACGATGTCCTCGATGAGCATCTCTTGCTTGCCACCGAAACCTCCCCCGATGCGCGGCTTGATGACCCGGATCTCTTTCACGGCGATCCCGAGAAGTGGGGCGAGCATGCGCCGGACGTGGAACGGCACCTGGGTAGATGTCCGGATCACGAGACGCTCGTCTTCGTCGAGCCAGCCGATTGCGACATGTGGCTCGATGGCGCAGTGCTGCTGGCGCTGGACACGGAACGTCGCCTCGAAGATCTGATCCGCCTTTGCGAAAGCTGCCTGCATGTCCTTCACCGTGCGACCTTCGACATGCGAGCTCACGTTCGTCGTGTTGTCGAGTACGCCGAGCGAGTCGTCTTCGTCGTGCACGACGGGCGCGCCTGGCAACCTGGCCGCCTCCGGGTCGAAGACAGCCGGCAGCACCTCGTAGGCGACCTTGATGCGGCTACACGCCTCCTCCGCGATCTCGAGAGACTCCGCGGCTACAGCGGCCACCCGGTCACCCACATGACGAACCTTGTCGTCGAAGCTGACCTGGTCCCATGGGTACGGGTTGGGCGCGCTCTGGCCGCCGGTGGCGTACTTCACCCGGGGCGTGTTCTTGTAGTGGACGACGGCGTGGACGCCCAGCAGGGCGCGGGCTTCGCCATCGTCGATGTCGAGGATGCGGGCGTGCGCATGCGGGCTGCGCAGGACCTTGGCGTACAGCATGTCCCTCGGCGCGATGTCGTCTGTGAAGACGGGCTTGCCCTTGACAAGTGCCAACGCGTCGACCTTCGGAGTGGGTCTGCCCACTACCGCCGTAGGCAGGACGTCGGAGGCGCTGACGACGCGGGGGACGGCACAAGGCGCTGACGGCCCGTCCATATCGGTCCGGGCATCCGCCTCGTCCGCTTCCTGGGTCATCGCATCCGACAAGGGGCGGACGACGAGCGGCTCGAAGGCATCGGGTTTCTCGCCCCTGAGAACGGCGGCAGCCCGGCTGACGGCTTCCACGACTTTCACGTAACCGCTCTCGCGGTCGAGGATTCCGGAGAAGGCGTCCTGTATCTGGGCCTGAGAAGGCTTCGGCTCCCGCTGCAGAAGGGCAACCGCAGCCAGCACCATCGCCCCGGCCGAGTAGCCCGACTGCATGGCCCCGGTCTCGATGAGCGCGGCCTGAACGGGGTGGAGCTCGCCGCGGCCAGCGTCGAGGCCCTCGACCGTCATCACCTCGTGCCCATCGGCCTTGGCGGCGAGAAGGACGTCAGCCGAGACGAGCCGGCCGTCCAGCAATACGGCGGCGGCACCGGTCTCGCCGGTCCCAGACCCGAAGCGCACGCTCGTCAAGCCCTCGCGGCGGAGCACCGAAAGGAGGTCGTCGCCGGGCGCACACGCGATCTCACGGCTCGTGCCGTTCAACGTGATGCGAATTTTCATCATGGCAACGCCTCCCGGGCCCGAGTGGCAAGAGTCCTGGCCATGGCCTTGCGGTACTCAGTCGAGCCTCGGAAGTCACCGGGCGGCTCAAGCCTCTCGGGATCGTCGCTCAGCACGGGCACACCCGCCACACCCGAGAAGGCCACTAGCACGGTCCCTTGCGGGTCCCGGCGGGCCACAGCCGCCACAATCGGACGGTCAGCAGGCATGCGGGCAACGCGTGCCTCCGCGACCTGCCCGTCGATCTCGATCTCGACTGAGACGATGATCCTGCCCGCGAGCTGGCCTGGTTCGGAGAGGAGGTCTGCGAGCGGGATCACCAAGGTGCCTGACCTGGCCTCTAGCCTCACGGTCGCCCTGTGGACGAGGAGAGTGGCGAGCAACTCGCTCTCGAAGTCGCCGCAGGCCACGCACCCGCCGAGAGTTGAAAGCGTGCGCAGGGTGCTCGGCAGCTCGCGGCGGGCGGCTTCGCGGACGGCCTCCGGCAGCAGGACGCTCGCTGCGATGTCCTCGAGGGTCGTCGTGGCGCCGATCACGACCGTGTCGTCGCCGCTCGGCCGCACTTCATCGAGGCCGGCGGCCTGCAAGTCAACCACTACGACAGGCTCCGTGCCGGTCCGAGCACCAAGGCGCGTGCCGCCGCCGACGAGAACGGCATGGCGTTGTTCGAGCGCGTCCAAGGCTCCAGCGAGGCTGCTCGGCCGTTCGTAGGCACTCACCTTCAGCATGATCGCATCACATCCCCCGGTGGCCGTGTATGAGCCATATACCTCTACGAGATTCAGTCAACGCCAGCCGTCAGACTCCTGGTAGGGGACAATGACCCTTGTTGAGAGGCCGAGTTGCAGTGCCGCGCACCCGTGTCACCTCACCGGCTGGTGCTCCAGGGAGCCCAGCAGAGTGGGAGTCTCGTCGCCCGTGACGGGGGGTTCGGCGCGACCGTCCTCGTTTAGGTAAGTCATGGGTGGTGAAACTAGTGGCGCGGCCTTAGGCAACGTCCGCTATTTAGCTTGCGCCTACGCCCTCGTCTACTTGCTCAACCGCCAGAACAGAGTTCAGTAGATTGCCGAACTGGTGAGACGCTAACTGAGGGGGAGATGTCATGGCGGAGATGGTCATCACGCACGGCGCCGTGGGCGTGGACAGCTGGCTGAAGTGCAAGACTGACCGGACCGAGTTCATCGGCATGATGGGTGGCACCAATGTGGTGGACCTCGTGGCGGAGGAGGGAAGCACCGAAGTTGCTGTGGCCGCCGACGTCGACAACGTGGAGGAGGTGCTGGCGGCCATCGCCTCCCCCTCGGCTGAGCTGGCGGACGGTATGCAAAGGCACGGAGTGATCCCGCCATTGGCGATGTATATCGAGAAGTAGTCCGACCGCCAGGCCGCCTCGGCGCCTCTCCAGGTGCCGTTGGATGGCGGCCGGCTCGCGGCTGCTGGCGAGTTCTTGAGATAGGAAGTCATGCTCGGCTGTGGTGACAGATCGCCACTCCGAATACCATCGCGAGTCCACCGGGGAAGGCGTTCCATACATCAGCCAACACGACTCGGACATCTACCTTGCCACTCGTGTGAGGATCCAGACGCGTCTGGGACGGACACCTTTGTGACATTCGGCCCTGATATCTGATGCACCGAAGGCGCAGGATGACCGACGAGTGTCCAAACCGGGGACAAGGAGCGCGTGAGCAGGCTCCGTCTGGGAATGGGATTCCAAGTCGGTGAGCGAGGAGGCTCGATGAAGGCGAGATACATCGTCGTAATAGGACTGGCGGTCTTGGCGGCGGCCTGTTCCAGTGCCAAGCCGGCGGCGACTCCGTCGACTTCAACGTCGACAACTGTCAGCCCGACTTCAACGTCGACAACTGTCAGCCCGACTTCAACGTCAACAACTGTCAGTCCGACTTCAACATCAACAACTGTCAGTCCGACGTCAACCACGGCGGTCTCGTCGACAAGGGCGTCCCAGCAGTTCCTGGCGGCCGCCACGGTCGCCAAGGCCGCGTACTTCACGTGGAGGACCGCGATCAAAGGCATGACCACGATCAGCCCGGCAATCGGTCCTTGTGACACTTACGCAGCTGAGCTGACGTCCTTCGACAACGCGATATCGCGCATCGACGTCACCGGCAAGACGGAAACCGACATTCAGACCTTGGTTTCCGATGACCGTGTCGTCATCAAGAATCTGGAAGCTGTGAGAACAGAGACCGTGGCCCAACTCAAGAAAGATAAAGCTCAACTCATAGCCACGGGGGAGAACGCGATAAGCGCTGGCGACGTTGTTCGGAGCGACCTCGGTCTGCCGCCGAGTTGAGTTTGGCCAGCCCGACGCGAGCACGCTGGTAGCTAGGCAGGCAGGGCACATCGGCCTCGGCGTTTTCGAGATAGGGACGGATATGGTCGAGCTCGCGATCGTCCCATCGCCTCTGGCTCAAGCTGCCCATGCCTGGTAACCAGATCGGGGCCGTCCTCTGCCCTTACGTGAGCCCCCACCTCACGGATTTGGCGCTGCTCATCCTGTGAAGCGTTTCGCCGCCCCTACGTGGCTCCAGTGATTCGCCGTCCCGCCTAGTACGACCACTCCTCCATAACGGTCAGGTCCACGAACTCCGGAGTGCCGTCGAAAATCTCGGCCATCGTCGCTCGCACGGCTTGCAGTCCCTCTTCGCGTCGCTGATCGGCCTCGCGGGCGCGAGCTTTCTCCTCGCTCTCGAAGACGACCAGCATGTAGATCTGACTCGGGTCCTTCTCGTCGCGCATTGCGGTCGATCGCAATAAGCCTGAACCCGGCTGTTCGGTCGCCCGCAACTGCTCGGACACTCGCGAGAGCAGCCCTTCGTCCGCGGCCGGCTTAAGACGGGTCTTTATGAGTTGTGCCCACATAGCGACGTCTCTTGTGCTCTCACGCCGTCGCGTAACGCTCGAGCCCAGCAGCCATCAGCTCCTCCGGTGGCAGGGCAGCTCGATAGTGCACCGAGGCGTCAAAGCCGAGCATGAGGGGCTCGGTGATGTGGGGAACCTGGCGGGCGCTTTCTATCTCGACGACCATCATCGCTCCGCGCCCGACCCCGTTGTCGGTGAAGTAGACGACCTCGGGCTTGATCGTGCCTAGGATCTCACCGAGCTTCTGCCCCGCGGTGCCCTGGCGGACGTAGGTGTTGAACGGCTCTGTGGGAAAGCTAACTTCGACGATGAACTTCATAGGACCCCCCTAGGTCGAGCGGGCAGCGCGCTGGCCGATTGCGAGGAAAGCTAGCAGTTCGCCTCGAACGGTTCACGTGGTCCGGTTCATGTCGGTTGCCGACGCCGGACCTCTTGATTCCGCACTGACCGCTCAAGTCCCTCACCCTCGAGGCGTCTTGTGGCAATCCTGAAACTGCTCGTGAGCACCTTCCGGTCTGCCGTGCCTGGTCGGAGCACAATGATGCGCAGCTCAGAGCGGAGTATCCGGCTGGCCAAGCGGTAGTCGCGCTCGCCGAAGGGGACGGCCCGCAGGCGCTGGAGGCGGCGAGTCACGACGAGCGGGGCTGCGCCGATGCTTGCTCGCGCACGGACCCTCCTCGAGCCTGAGATGGTTCGCACCCCCAGCGAACGCGGGAGACGCTACCGGCTGGGACATGACAGCGAGCTCACCGCAGGCGCCGAGAACGGTAGGCGACCTGATTGCAGAACTTGAGAAGTTCGGGCGACATCTAGACGTTGTCACCGCCAACGCCCTTACCGGAACCTCGGACAGTTTCGAGTTGATTCTGACCGTAGGACTGCTTCCGCCCGACGACGAGAGGCTGGCGATCCTCTACATGCCGAAGGACCAGGCAGGAGGGTCCACCTAACCGAGGGCCGCTCTTGCCTCTTGACTTTCAGGTCGTGCGACTGGCTCGACAGAACCAATCGGTAGCGCTCGGGCAGCGCATGGTGGTCCTTAGTCGAGCAGCCGAGCGGACCGCCATCCCGGCTGTCTCCGCATCAGATCGGCCTGTGAGCACGGATGCTTGGTGCTAAGCGTCGACGGACTGCCTGCCGATAAAGGTCTGGTAGGCAACTACCCCGATTCTCATAAGGGGGTCGGCATCTGCGAGAGGCGGCAGCGAGGATGAGTCTCGTCGATGAGTTGATGAAGCTGGACACATTACGCGAGTCGGGCGTTCTTTCCCAGGAGGAGTTTGACACCGAGGAGGCGAACCTGCTCCTCGGAAGCCTTATCGGAAGCCTCCTTTCGGGTAAGTCTCGCTCGCTTCCAACGGGTTGGGTCGAGGAACCGAAGGGCGAGGGACGCTAGCGGCGCGTGACGCGGCGGCCAGCGCGATTGTCTCGCACGTCACCGAGCCGAGCACAGTCGGCGCGCGCGACGGCCGAACGACAAGCAGCCAAGCAGGCCTCGGCCACGGCGGTGGCGAGAGCGAGGCGGCACCTTCATAACCCCCTGGGACGGCGACCTGATCGCGCGAGGGTCGCGATGTCTGCGACACCCTCGTGACCGGCACGGCTCTTGCTACGACACCTGCTCGATTATCTGCACCAGCTCGTCCGCGTGGTAACCAAAGTGTCGGGCGAGCGCGACAAGCTCACGAGCCTTTTCAACCACCGCACCTCGCTGCGGAGCAACACCGGTGACTGACACGCCGCGACCGCGGGAGAACGTCAACAGCCCCTCGTCGCGAAGGGTGTGTAGCGACCGGAACACCGTGTTCGAATTCACACCGAGCACAGCGGCGAGGTCCCGGGCCGGAGGGAGCCGCTCACCTGGTCTGGCCTCGCCCTCGGCAATGGTCCGGCGGATGGCAGCGGCGACCTGTTCGTGCAAGGGGACCGAGCTGTTGGGGTCGATTTCAATCCTGGGTCTAATACTACTCACAGTGTGATTATATGCTCGTGGAGGCTCTCAGCAACTCCTGGTGTCGCCAGTCAGGCGAGCAGGCGATCGAACCGAGCCCTTGAGCTAGATTCACCGAGCGCGCTCTTGAACCAATCCGCACCAGCCATGTCCAGCACACAGATCTCCCGTCGAGGGTGGCCTTTGTGGCTTCGACGGGCTCGCAGCCCAGAGTGGCTGCTCGTCGTCCTGATCTATCTCGCGCTGGGTGCGGTTGCCTGGTGGCACGCGTGGTCCGGCGGTCCGTCAGTCTCGCTGGCCGCAGGGTCGCTCGATCCTGGCCAAGAGGTCTGGTTCCTCGCATGGGCTCTGCATGCCCTCGAGCGCGGTGATAACCCGTTCTTCACCCATGCCCTCTATGCCCCCGAGGGTGTGAACCTCCTCGCCAACACCTCCGTCCTGACACTCGGCGTGCTGTTAGCGCCTGTCACGGCCCTCTTCGGGCCCGTCGTCTCGTTCAACCTCGCCGTCACACTTGCACCGGCGGCGAGTGCCCTGACCGCCTTTTTCGCTATGAGGCGCTATGTGACCTGGCGACTCGCCGCCTTTGTCGGCGGTCTGTGTTACGGGTTCGGCCCGTTCCTCACGGTCGATCTCCGCTACGGCCACCTGAACCTGACCTTTCTCGCTATCCCGCCTCTCATACTCCTGGCCCTGGACGACCTGGTGGTGAGGCACCGCCGCCGACCAGTCGCGGTCGGGGTGATCCTCGGCGCTCTCGTCGTGCTCCAGTTCTTCGTCTCGACCGAGGTGCTGGTCCTCACGGTCATCGTTGCCGCGATAGGCCTGGTTGTGCTGGCGCTCAGTCATCCTCGCCAAGTTCCAAGAGCAGCTCGCCTCGCGGCGCCTGGATTGGTTGCAGGGTTCCTTGTGGCGGCGGTGGCACTCGTCTATCCGACCTGGTTCGCCGTGGCCGGGCCTAGACACATCACGGGCCCCGTTTTCCCCAACGTCGACAATCTCACCTCGACGCTTGCGGCCTCCGTACTGGCCCACGCTGAGCGACCTGGTGTCGCCTTCATATCCGGTGGCAACGGTGCCTTCCTCGGAGCTCCACTGGCGCTGTTGCTCGTTGTCGCCGCCTTCGTCTGGTGGCACGACGCCGCCCTCCGTTTCGCCGTCTTGATGGCGGCGATCGCGTACGTGGGCTCCCTCGGAGCGGCTCTGCACGTCACACAGGCGGACACGGGCCTGCCTCTACCCGTCGCGGCGTTCCAGCATGCGCCCCTGCTGGATTCTGTCGTCGCGAGCCGCTTTGGAGCTTTCGTCGATCTCTTTGCCGCCATGAGCCTCGCCCTGGTGCTCGATCGGCTGCACGTGGGGGCCTTCGGCGTGCTCGCCGGCCAGGGCGCCCGGCCCTCTGGCGTGACCCAGAGCCGGTACGGTCACCTGGGGCGATCCCTCGCCTGCGCCTTGGTCATTGTCGCGACGCTTCTTCCTCTGTCGCTGCTCCCACGTTGGCCGTATCCCGTCGTACGACTGAGCGAGCCAGCGGCGTTTTGCCAACCGCCGCTCGCGACGCTTTCCCGGACAAGCGTCGTGCGCGATTACCCGCCGGTGCTCATCGACGACGACCCCCTCATTTGGCAGGCGGAAGGTGGCTTTTCATATGAGCTGTCCGACGGCTATGCGATCGTTCCCGGCCCTGGAGGGCATTCCACCGAGGAGCCGCCGGGGGACGCGCTGGCAGTTGTGTTCGCAGCGGGAGTACTCGGAAGACTGGGGCTGCCCGCCACGGCTTCAACGGACCTGGCGCTCCGTCGCGCCGTCGCCGAGGAGCACATCACGGCTCTGGTCGTGACGCCAGGGGCAAAAGGGTCCGCCGGGATCGCCGCGGTCCTCCGTTCTGCGTTCGGCCCTCCCGACAAGCGTCTGGGCGGCGATGAGGTCTGGCTATTGGGGAGACCGAATGGTAAGGGCAGATAACTGTCTAGATCACAGCGAATAGCTGTCTAGATCACAACAGACGGAAGAGGACCCCGCCACCGGAGCTCAATGTCTTGGTCGTTGTCGGCGTCAGGTCCCCGAAGAGGGCGGTGAGATTGGCCGCCGTGAGAGTGGTCGCACCGCTTGGAGCCGCGACCGGGGTGGCCGGGTGCGAGACATCTATCATGAGATAAGCGCTGGTGCGGGGGATGAAAGCCTGGATCTTCGTGACCAACCCGTTCGATACCCAGAAGTTCGCCTGAAAGGCAAGACCCGCCGGGATCTGCGCGAGCATCTTGGAGATCTCCGCGGGAGGCAAGGACGGCTTGTTCAAGAAGGCTTCCACGGGCTTGGTGAGCTCGTCCACAAGTGAGCTGGCGAAGGGCCGGAGGGGAAGGTTGAGAGAATATTCGTCGCCCGCTTCTCGACGGATGCTCGCCCACGTGCGACCCGCCTGCATCAAAGCGGACGACACGGTAAGACCCAGCTGCTTGACCTTCTGCAAGTTCTGGTTGAGCTCCTGCAGGGCCGAAAGCGATGAGGGAAGGGGCGGGAGCTCGGGCGTGAGCTGGCGGGACACGGCCTCATAGGTGCTCGTCGAGATCCCCACCCAGTCGCCGAGCAGGATGTCGTGCAGGTATCCAAGATTCGGACGGGCCGCCAGCGCGTCGAGCTCGCTCGACACAGTGGCGAACTCACCGGGACTGGCAAGGGCGAAGATGTCCTCCAGATCTACCCTGAAGTACTCCGACCCGCCTGTCGAGATGATATCGGCCAAGTCGGTGGACTCATGGTAGACAGAGAACTCGATCCCCTCATTTGCTGCCGATTGGTCGCCTTGAACCTCTCGTGATGTGGTGATTACGACAGAGAAGCTGCCGTCAGCGAGACCGGCCGCTCCCGGAAGATCCTGTGCGGTGACGACAAAGCGCGTTGTCGGGCTCTTGAAGACGCCTGTCAAAGCTGTGTGGACGGAGTCACTCGCTTGCACGCGCGCCACGATCTGCTGGCCACAGGCGGCAAGAGCAAGGCCACATGCGACACACACACCGACGGTGACGATTCTGCGCTTGAGTCGCATCGCATTCGCTCCTCGCATAGCGGTTGGCTCAAGTGTACTCGCGCTCTGAGCCCTCCTAGTTGGAGCCGAGCCACTGCTCCAAATCGCCGGCCGCGAGCGGAGCGCTCCATTGGTAGCCCTGTGCGCAATCGCATCCGAGAGTTCCGAGCCACTCGGCCTGGCGGCGGTTCTCGACTCCTTCCGCCCCGACCTTGAGGTGCAAGGCGTGCGCCAATGACACGATCGACTCGACGATGACTGCGTCCCGGCGGTCGGTACCGAGACCGTCCACGAAGGCGCGGTCAATCTTCACGCCGTCGATGGGTAGCTGCTTCAGGTATGCCAGGGAGGAGTAGCCCGTGCCGAAGTCGTCGATCTCGAGTATCACGCCGAGCCTCTTCAACTCGCCAAGGGCGAGCAGGGACCAGTCGACCAGGTCGATCACGGCACTTTCCGTCAGCTCGAGGTGCAGCGACTCGGGCTCGAGCCCGCTCGCCGCAATGGCCTTGGTGATAGCCCCGACAAGGTCGCCACTTGCGAGCTGTCGAGCCGAGACGTTGACCGCCGTCCAGAGTCGGGCCGCGGCCGGAACCCGCTGCCGCCAGCCCGAAAGCTGCTGCAATGCCTCGCCCATCACCCAGGCACCGATTTGCACGACGATGCCCGAATTCTCCGCGATGGCAAGAAAGTCCACTGGCTTCAGCACGCCGCGCCGGGGATGACGCCACCGCAACAGCGCCTCGACACCGACGGTACGCCCTGACTTCAGCTCGATAACCGGCTGGTACTCCATGAAAAGCTCGCCGTTGTCAAGGGCTGCTGAAAGCTCGGCCTGTAGACCGAGCCGGTCTATGTAGGCCCTTCCGAGCCGTGGTTCGAAGAAGGTGTAGTCGTCACCCCCGGCATCTTTGACTGCGTACAGGGCGACATCGGCATCCTGGAGGAGCTTCTCGCTGTGGGTGTCCTGCTGGCTCGCCATGGCAATGCCGACGCTCGCCCTCACTATGAAATCGCGCCCGGCAATCGTGAACGGCGTCCGCATCGTGGAACATACGCGGGCCGCGACCGAAGCCACCTCGTCGCCTCCCGAGGCGTCGTCGAGGAGGATGGCGAACTCGTCCCCCCCGATGCGTGCCACCGTGTCGGCCGGGCGGACGCAAGAGCTCAAGCGGTCGGCGGCCGCGATGAGGACCTCGTCACCGCTCGAGTGGCCGAGAGTGTCGTTCACGTCCTTGAAGCTGTCGAGGTCACACAGCAGCACGGCGACTCGGCGAGTGGGCGAGGCCCGCCGGGCCAGAGCGTGTTCGATGCGATCGCCGAACAGCACCCGGTTCGGCAGACCGGTCAGTGAGTCATGAAGGGCGAAGTGGACGAGCTCCACCTGGTTCGCGCGAAGCGTGCTCACGGCATAGCGCATCTGGTCGGTGAGACGGAGGTTCTCCACCATGGTGAGGACTTGGCGCGCGAGCACGGCGGCGATGACGCACGATCCGGCAATCACGACGAACATGCCGAGGTGATGAGTCTGGGTGTCTTTTATGGCCGCGGCTGTGATCGCCAAGGCGAGGAAGAAATAGGGGAGCGCGACCTGCCACAGTGAAGGGCTTTCCACCTCCTCCCGATCGCTCGCGGCCCTTTCCGACGGCCACATTGGTGCGAGGGCGATCAGCAGCAGGCCGGCCACGCGGCCAGCATCGACGAGAGTGTCGTACCGGAACGAGGCGACATGGCCCAGGTAGGCGAGGCTGCTGTCGGTAACGGTGAAGCACAGCAAGCCGACGACCACGAGCGCCACTGCCACGCGCTGGCGGTTGCGGCCTCGGGCAAGGACGCTTATGCCGACGGTGGCGACGATCACGTCGCTGATCGGGTAGGCGAGTCCCACGGCTTGGGAGAAGACGCTGCCCGAGCCGGAGTGGTAGACGGTCCCGAGCGCAGTGGTCCAGCTCACGATCGAGAGCGAGCCGGCCACGATGACGCCGTCGAGGGGCATGCGTGCCCGCGAGACCCCGAGCCTCGGCGCCGAAGGGAACAGGAGGACACCAATGGCGGCAAGAGGCATGGCGATGAGGAAGCCTGCATCGGCTGCGGATGGGAACGGTACGGCGCCGTTTCTTGCAAAGGTGTACCAGGTGAGAATCGCCTCGCCCACCGCCCACACAGCGGCGAAGGCACCTATCCACATCCACCCCAGGCGCGCCTCGGGCGCCGCGCGGCGACCGAACACGAAGCAGCTGGCGGCTGTAAGGACAGCTACGAAGAGCTTGACGACGATATCGACGTCGACGGCGTGACCCTGGCCATTCGGATGAGTTGCCGTCCAGAAGACATAGGCCCCGAGGAAGATCACCGCCGCTGCGGCCCATGACGCGAACTGCCGACCCGAGACCCCGCCGCTTCCTGCTGGCGGGTCTGGGCTGGGCGTGTCTGGACCGGGCGCGCCGGCTCCGGGAGCCTCGGGCGTGAGCGGGTCGAGTCGTGCAGGAGTGCTCGCTGTCACCGTATCGGCGGTGTCCACTGCCATGATCCTTGTCGCTCCAGCGCTCCTTGTCGGACACAGCGTGATCGACGTGCTCAGGACCTCGAATCCGCTGCCCCGACGATGCCCCCGGACACCCCGCGAGCCCACTTGAGGATATCGGTCCTGGGGCGTCGTCTTTTGCGAGCCTGCGGTGCTGTGGGCGGCGATGGTGGCTGGCGTTTCAAGCGAGGGGTCGCGGCACCCGGGTGGCTGCTGTTCTCCCTGGTCAGAGGCCTACTCTTCGGAGTCAGGCCCGACGTGTCGCGCCATCTTGCGTTCGGAACGCAGTCGTTTGTCGGCGAGCCGCCGATTGATCGAGGACTTTGTCGGCACCGTCGGTCGCCGCTGGCGAGGCACCACGAGCGCCGCCCGCACTCGCTCGCGGAGACGTTCCAAGGCGAGGTCCCGGTTGCGCGTCTGGGAGCGTTCCTCTGTAGCCACGATACGAACCACAGGTCCGAGCTCCTTGACGAGGCGCGCCCGCTGGCGGTCCGTCAGCACCGCCGACTCTTCGACGTTCCAGGTCAGCATCACCTTGGTATTGGATGTGTTCGCGTGCTGCCCGCCCGGCCCGCCGCTGCCGGAGAAGCGCCACTGAAGCTCGTTCGCCGGGATGGTGAGTCGGCGAGTCACGACGAGATCGCCGCTCACGTCGACCATGGTGGACGCCTCCCGCGCTCGAGCCCGATGCGACTCGTCCCTTTCCCTTCGAACGTCTCGGTCATGGGCAAGCACACGGCCATGGCGCCAGACTACGGCCCGAGCTTTCAGGCAAAGCGGACGATGAACAGGCTCCCCGCCACGACGCAGTACAGACCGAAGGGCCAGAGGGTTCGCGTCTTGAAATACCGGGTCAAGAACGCGACCGACACGAATGCTCCTGCGAAGGCGCACAATGCTCCGGCGAGCGCCTGAGCACGGACGCCATCACCGAGCGGCCCCAACAGGTCGGGGACCTTGGCGAGGCCGGCGAGAAGGATCACCGGCGTCGCGAGCAGGAACGAGAAGCGTGCCGCGTCCTCGTAGTCCAGTCCGCGGACCAGGCCTGCCACCATCGTGATGCCCGAGCGGCTGATGCCGGCAAGAAGAGCCAGCACCTGAGCCGTCCCGATCACCCCGGCTTCTTTGAAATCGAGCTCCTTTCGTGGTGCCAGATGACGTTGTTGCTCGCGGACCAGGGCGCGGCGTCGGGCGACTTCCCCGCCGAAGAGGATGAAGCCGTTGATCAAGAGGAAGATCGAAGCCGCCAGCGGCTTTGTGAACAGCACTCGCAGCTTGTGCTCGAGGAGGAGCCCGGTGATACCCGCCGGGATCGTCGCGACCACGAGGAGCCAGCCGAGCCGCTCGCTGGGCGTCGTGATCGTCCGGGTGCGAGCCGAGTGCAGCAAGCCGCCGACGATGGCAAGCCAATCCCGCCAGAAGAATCCCACGAGAGCCAGCGCCGTCCCCACGTGGAGGGCGACGACGAAGGCGAGCCAGAACGACTCGGGCCTGCTCTCCGACGCGACCAGGTTGTGCCAATCGAACAAGGCGGGGAAGATGACGGTGTGGCCCAGGCTCGAGACCGGGAAGAGCTCAGTCACACCCTGAAGGAGCCCGAGCACGATCGCCTGGAAGAAGGTGATCTTGCTCTGCACCACCCCGGGGCCGTGGCCGCCCGAGCGGGCCACGAGGGAGAGGTGCGCCAGATGGTGAAGGCTCGTGATCAGCACGGGCGGAGCCTACCTGGAGCCGCGTCCAGCAAAGGGGAGGGGCGCCCCGTTGGCGGTGCAAGTCAACGTCTGTAAGCTCGTTGAGAATCGAACCGACGCGAGCAGTGCTGCCCGTGTGTGGCCGCTCGCCCGACCGGCAGGTGGTGATCGCGGTGGAACCTGAAATCTCTCAAAGGCGCGAGATAAGGACGGCCATCCCCGGGCCCCGGTCACTGGAGCTGACGGCGCGCAGGAAGGCGGCGCTGCCGGCCGGCGTCGGTGCCACGATGCCGATCTTCGCTGAACGTGCCTTCGGCGGCATCGTGGTCGACGTGGACGGCAACTCGTTCATCGACCTCGGGGGCGGGATCGCGGTGTTGAACGTCGGCTCGAGCGCCCCCTTGGTAGTGGAGGCTGTGAACGAGCAGATGCAGCGCTTCACTCACACCTGCTTCCAGGTGACCGGCTTCGAGGGGTATGTCGCATTGGCGGAGCGCCTCAATGCACTTGCTCCCGGTGCGGACGAGAAACGCAGTTTCTTTGTCAACTCGGGTGCCGAGGCAGTGGAGAATGCCGTAAAGATCGCCCGGTCCTTCACCGGCCGCCAGGCGGTCGTCGTCTTCGACCATGCCTTCCACGGCCGGACCTTGCTGACGATGTCGCTCACCGCCAAGGCCATGCCGTACAAGTCGGGATTCGGGCCATTTGCCCCCGAGGTCTACAGAGTGCCGTTCAGCTATCCCTACCGCTGCACCGCCGGGGCACCACCCGAGCGCTGCGGCGAGGCTTGCGCGGACCTGGCGATCGCGGCGATGGACAAGCAGATCGGAGGCGACCGCATCGCGTGCGTGCTCGTGGAGCCGGTACAGGGCGAAGCTGGCGTGATCATCCCCGGGGCGAGGTTCCTTCCCCGACTGGCCGAGTATTGCAAGGAGCACGGGATCGTCTTCATCGCCGACGAGGTGCAAGCCGGTATGGCGAGAACGGGTCGGATGTTCTCCTGTGAGCACTTCGGGGTCGTCCCTGACCTCATAACGACGGCAAAGGGACTCGGCGGTGGGCTTCCGATCGGTGGTGTCACCGGGAGGGCCGAGGTCATGGACGCGGTCCACCCCGGCGGCTTGGGCTCGACCTTCGGCGGCAGTCCCGTCTCCTGTGCCGCCGCCCTCGGAGCCTTGTCTGAGATCGAGTCCCGGGGTCTTTGCGACCGCGCCCGGCACATAGGCGAGGTCTTCAAGGCTCGGCTCGCGAACCTCGCCGAGGAAGTGCCGGCCATAGGTGATGTCCGTGTCATCGGTGCCATGGCCGCGCTCGAGTTCGTGACCGACCCGCATACCAAGCAGCCCGACCCTGTCGCGGTCTCGCGAGTTCTCTCCGCCTGCCACGCCGAGGGCATCATCTTGTTGAAGGCCGGCACCTACGACAACAGCGTGCGCCTCCTCCCGCCACTGGTGATCTCAGACGACCTCTTGCATGACGGCCTCTCGGTTCTCGAGAAGGCCATCCGGGCGCTCTGAGGGTCCTCAGCCGCCGCGCACAGGGCTCATCGCGCCCGCTCAGCTCTTGAAGCTGACCGTGATGTAGTCGGGGACCAGTTCGTACCAGATGTTGCCGGGCCGAAGCCGCATCGGCTTGCCGTCCGGGAACGTGAACTTCGTGATGGCGTAGCCATCGGGGCGGCTCCAAGTCCCCGTCTCGACGGAGCCGTCGCGAAGCACGTAAGCCTTCCCGGTTCCGGTCATGATGCTCTCGACGTCGAAGCTGTCCGGTCCGCTCTCGTTGTAGGGTCCCAACCGGGTCGTGACCATCTGGATCACGACATCGGTGGCCTGGATCTGGTGCCCCGAGGAGTCGATATCCGGCGAGGTGTTGTAGAAGCGCAACCACTTGCGGGCCGTCGCGCTCCACTGCCAGACGACGGGCGACTCGCCGGAGAAGGGGATCGACACTGACGAGTCCGGGGTGGCGTCGGCAGGGAGCGCCTTTGAGAACTTGAACATCTGCGGTGGGGGAGACTTGGCCTGGGGGAACTGCGCCCAGAGCCTCGCGGTCGAGGTGTAGAGGTTGTACGGGGCACCCTGGCTCGCGGGCAGAACGTCGGCGGTGGACCGGTAATAGGCGTTGGCGGTCGGATAGATGCTGCCGTCGGCGTTGTAGATCCAGGGCCGCGTCGCCGCCTCTGCCATCCAGTAAGTGATCCCGCCGCTGTAGGCCAAGATCGAGTGCCCGAAGTCCTGCAGGATGTTCCAGTCGTCCCAGCGCACCGAGCGCACGGGGCCGATCACTGGTGCGTCCTGGCACTGGTAGACGGCCATGTAACGCGTGATCCCGCCTTCGGCCATCTCCTCGTAGACGATGTCAGCCTGTTCCAGGCCGCTTTGCGGGCGCGAGGCGGGGTCGTTGCCGATCTTCACGGCCAATGCCGGGCGAGCCAGCACCTGCCCGCCAGGAGAGGGGAGGCCCGTGAGTGGGCAGTTCTTCGCGATCAGCGTCGGGTGCGGGTGAGTCGTGGTCGTCCCGGCGGCACTCGAGGTGGTCGTCGAGTTCCCTGCCCGCTTTGTGGGGCTGTTCGACGACGACAGGACGACCACGAGCACGACGACGACGATTACGAGGACCAGTACCGAACCGGCAATGAGGCCGATGCGCTGTCCACGCCCCAGGCCCTGGAGCCAGCTCCCGAAACCGTGCTTTGCCTTGCCTTCGGTGCCGTTGCGGCGGTGTTGAGGAGGTTGTCCGTTCATCGGTCACTCTTTGAGAGATTGCTTGAAAGTCGCATCACCGGAGCGAAAGTACTGGAAAAGGATGGCGAAATGGGGGATCCCCCGGCACCTGCCATTATTCTCGCGACCGGATGGACCGCTCGGATTCCCCGGCCGCCCTCGGCGGCGTGCTGGTAGCCGACTTCTCGCGGGTGCTCGCCGGTCCGTTGGCGACGATGCTCCTCGGTGATCTCGGGGCAGATGTCGTGAAGGTCGAGCGTCCCGGGAGCGGTGATGACACGCGGGCCTGGGGGCCGCCATATGTCGACGGCGAGAGTGCTTATTTCTTGGCGATCAACAGGAACAAGCGCAGCGTCGCTCTCGATCTCGGAGACCCCGAGGGAAAGCGGGCGGCGCGGCGACTCGTCGCACGGGCCGACGTCGTCGTCGAGAACTTCAAGCCCGGCACGATGGAACGGCTCGGGCTCTCCTATGAGGAAGTGCTCCCGGGCAATCCTGCCGTGGTGTACTGCACTGTCTCCGGGTTCGGGACCAAGGGCGCAGGAGCTTCGCTGCTCGGCTATGACTTCATCGTTCAGGCTGTCGGCGGGCTCATGCACATCACCGGTCCCGAGGCTGGTGAGCCCACCAAGGTGGGCGTCGCTGTCGCCGACGTGCTCACCGGGCTCTTCGCGGCGAATGCGATCCTGGCGGCTCTCTTGGCCAGGTCGACCACGGGCATGGGTCAGCGAGTCGAGGTGGACCTCATGTCCTGTTTGCTGGCCGGGCTGGTCAACCAGGCCTCCAGCTTCGTCACCACGGGCCAGGTGCCACGAGCGATCGGGAATCGCCATCCTGCGATCTCGCCCTACGAGATGTTCGCCGCTGCGGACCGACCCCTGGTCATAGCCGTCGGCAACGACGGCCAGTTTGCTGCGCTTGCCGGCGCGCTCGGCATGGAGTGGCTGGCGTCGGACGAACGCTTCGTCACGAACCCCGCGCGCGTAGTCCATCACGAGGAGTTGTCCGAGCTGATCGGGCGTCGACTCCGCGATCGGCCGGCGGCCGCATGGACAGAGCGTTTTGAGCAATCCGGCGTCCCCTCAGGGCTCGTCAACGACCTCGGCGAGGCTTTCGCCCTCGCCGAGCGGCTCGGGCTGAGTCCGGTGGTGAGGGTGGGTGACCCGTCTCGGGGAGACGTGGTCGCGCAAGTGGCCAACCCGATGCACCTGCAGTCCAGCCCGGTGACCTACCGTCGGCGGCCGCCCCGCCTCGGAGAGCACACGGCCGAGGTGCTCCGCGAGCTTGGCCTGTGAAGGACCTCAGGCGGCCGCGCCCGCTCCCGAGCGGCCGTTCAGTTCGGTGATCAGGTTGTCCCAGACGGGGACCATGTCGAGCAGCGAGCGCCAGAAGCTCTGATCCCGGCGGGCTTGGAACTCCTCGATCGACACACCTTGCTGTTCCACCCAGGTGTAGTAGCCCAGGTTGAAGATCCGGTTCCTGTCTGTGTCCGTGCACTCGAGGACATGGTCGTCGGTCGTGCCCAGCAGGTACTCGCCGAAGACCTGGGCCGCGGAGACCTCGTTGAACCCGTCCGGCCAGTCGCGCCTCAGCGCGTCAGAGAGCTCGCTCGGGTACATGGCGGCACCGTCGGTGGCGACTGTGAGGACGAGGTCGTCACCGCCGAGGTGGAGCCGCTTTGCGAGCTTTATGGCGGCCAATACGTTGCACCAGCTCGAGAGGCCGAACGACGAGAGCGCCCCGATCATCGCGGGCGGCACACCGCGGCTCGCCAGGTACCCACGACCCGCTGCGGTGTTCGCGAGCACGTTCATGGAGTCCGTGGCCCTGTCCGAGATGGCGACCACGGCATCGGTTCCCATCACGTTGTGAATGAGGGGCACGTGCTTGTCGCCGATGCCCTGGATGTTGTGCTCGCCAAAGCCGTTGTAGAGCAGGGTCGGGCACTGCAGCGCCTCGACGGCGACCGTAAGCGACCCGAACCTGTCCTTCAGGTGGTCCCCGGCGCCGATCGTGCCGGCTGAACCTGTCGCCGAGACGAACGCCCGGACCTTGAGCTCGGGCTGCGAGGACGAAAGATGCTCGGCGACACGCTCGAGCGCCGTACCGGTCGCCAGCCGGTGGACGATGTGGTTGGCGAACTCGCAGAACTGGTTCAGAATGACATTGTCGGGGTCCTGGGCGAGCTCGTGGCAACGGTCGTAGATCTCCTTGACGTTGCTCTCGGTGCCCGGAGTCTTGATGATGTCGCCCTCGTCCACGACCCAGCGCTCGAGCCAGTCGAAGCGCTCCCGGCTCATCCCCTCCGGCAGCACCGCGACTCCGCGGCAACCCACGACTCGGGAGACGGCCACCCCGCCGCGGCAGTAATTACCGGTCGAAGGCCACACAGCTCGGTGGCGGGTGGGGTCGAAGGTGCCGGTGGCGAGTCTCGGGGCGAGGCAACCGTAGGCGGCGAGCACCTTGTGGGCGCCGATCATCGGGAAGCGGTCGCCGAAGGCGACGACGATCGGCGCATCGACACCGGTCAGCTCTTTGGTCAACACGACGTGCTCAGGCACTTCTGTCGAGCCCCCGTCGAGCTTGTTGTACCAGTGGATTCGCCAGAGGTTCGCGGGCGAAGCAGCATTCCTGTCGACGTCGCTCAACAGCGCGCTGAGCGCGCTCGGCGCGGTGCGCGGGTCTCTGAGCTGACCGAAGGTCGGAAGCACGATGCGCTGCTCGCGAAAGCGTTGCGCAGTCCGTTCCACAGCGGAGGGATCGATGACTTCTGAGTCGAGTCCGTAGATGTTCACGAGCTGATTCTCGCTGCTCGTCCCGATTCCGGCAAACGCTGCGTTCAGACTCGGCCCCGCCTGGGGCCCCGAAGGTGGTGCCCGAGCCGCGGCCCTTGTCAATTGCGCTTTGTCAATTGACAGCCAGTCGGGCCGCACTGTACGACAAGGTGTGACTACACGAAAGGTTCTGCGCGGGGCGCGCTGGCCCGGCGAGGTGGCGGTCGAAGGCGGCGTCGTCACCGAGGTCGGCACGGTCGCGTCTCGGCCTGGTGACGAGGTGATCGCCTGCGAGGGTGGCATCATTACCGCGGGGCTGATCAACACCCACCATCACCTGTACCAGTGGCTCACTCGCGGCCATGCCACGAGCTGCGACCTGTTCACCTGGCTCCAGGAGCTCTACCCGGTCTGGGCGCGAATCTCGGTCGAGGACGTCGAAGTGGCCGCAACCGTCGGCATGGCCGAGCTGGCTATGAGCGGGGCGACCACGGTGGCCGACCACCACTACGTCGTACCCCACGGCGACGACGCGGTCTTTGACGCCATAGCGTCGGCCAGGAAAGGCGTCGGCGTTCGCCTCCATCTCTCCCGCGGCTCGATGGACCTCGGCCAGAGTGCTGGAGGCTTGCCCCCCGACGATGTCGTCGAGCGCACCGAGGCGATCCTGTCCTCGACCGAGGCGGTGGCTGCGAGGTTGCACGACGGGGACCGGCTCAGCGTCGTGGTGGCGCCTTGCAGCCCGTTCTCGGTGAGCGCGGAGCTCATGAGGGAGTCGGCGGCGCTCGCCCGCCGGCTCGGCCTGAGGCTTCACACCCACCTCGCCGAGACGCTCGCCGAGGAGCGCGACTGCCTGGCGCGCTTTGGCGCCCGCCCGCTCGACGTAGTCGACGAGCTCGGATGGCTGGAGGGGGACGTGTGGTATGCCCACGCTGTCCACCTCAACGCCTCCGAGGTGCTGCGGGTCGCCGCCGCCGGCACCGGCGTCGCCCACTGCCCTAGCTCGAATGCAAGGCTGGCGTCGGGCTTCTGCCCGGTCCGCGACCTGCTCGACGCCGGCGCGCCGGTCGGTCTGGGCGTCGATGGTGTCGCCTCGAACGAGGGTGGCGACCTCATGCCGGAGATGAAACAGGCACTGTTTCTCGCTCGTCTCCGTTCCGGTCGACCCGACGCGCTCTCGCCGAGCGAGGCACTCGAGCTCGCCACCGCGGGCGGCGGCCGGTGCCTGGGGCGCCCTGATCTCGGGCATCTCGAGGTGGGCGCGCCGGCCGACATCGCCGTGTGGCCGGCGGACGACATCGCCGACATCGAAGACCCCGTCGCGGGGCTCGTGCTCGGGCCGTCGCGCCGGGTGGTCCAGCTTCTTGTGGGAGGTGACGCGGTCGTCACGGACGGCTCGCTCGTGGGGGTGGACCTGCGCGCCGCCCACGCCGAGCTTGCCCGGCGCGCACGCACTTTGTGGAACTGAGCGCCAGTGCTGAATGCCTTGTAAGGTGAGGACAAAGGACCCTATCTCAGCGCGCCTCGGCCCGGCAGGATTGTCGGTGCAAGCAAGTTCCGCGCCCTTTTGGAGGCGCGCGGGGGACCGTCGATCAGCGAAACGAAAGGGGTAGCGGACATGAGGAGCTTCCTTGGCCGAGACATCCTGTCCTTGAAGGACATGGAACGAGAGGAGTACTTCCAGATCTTCTCCGTGGCAGATCGGCTGAAGCCGTTCGCGACCGAGCGACGCAACGGGGACCTGCTGAAGCACAAGACCCTCTTGACGGCCTTCTATCAGCCGAGCACGAGGACGCGCCTCGCGACTGAAGCCGCGATGCACCGCCTCGGTGGGCACGTGCTGGGTTTCTCGGACGCGAAGATGACACGCGCCGGTGACTTCTACCAGGAGACGATCAAAGACACAGTGCACATGCTGGAGTACTACGGCGACGTCATCGCCATGCGCCACTTCCAGCAGGGCGCGCCTCAAGAGGCGGCGAAATGGGCGTCGGTCCCCGTCATCAACTGTGGTGACGGATGGGGTGAGCACCCGACCCAGGTCCTCACCGACCTGTACACGATCTGGCAGCAAAAGGGCCACCTCGACGGGCTCAAAGTGCTCTGCGTCGGCGACATGCGCATGCGGACCATGCATTCGATTCTGTACGCGTTCTCGCAGTTCGACATCCAAGCCTTCGTGGTCGGCCCGCCCGACATGTCGTTGCTCGACGAGTTCAAGGCCGAGCTGGACGAGGTCAACGTGCAGTACAAGGAGATGGACAGCGTCTCGAGTTGCATCGCAGACGCCGACGTCATCTACATGGAGCCGGTCGTGCAGGCCGATTACACGGTGTCGCGTGACGAAGCGACTGAGGACAAGGGCCTCACGCCCGCCGCGTATCGTGTCACCCGGGAGCTGCTCAAGGAGAAGGCCAAGAGCGACGCCATCATCTTGCACTCGCTGCCTCGCATGGACGAGCTGCCGCCGGACGTCGACGGCACGCGCTACGCGCGCTACTGGGTCGAGGCCTTCAATGGCGTCGTCATGCGCATGGCCCTGCTTTCCCTCATACTCGGCGCGATGGACTAGGAGCGACCATGCAGACACATCTTCGCGGGCGGGACGTGATCACCCTTCAGGAATTCACCAAGGACGAGCTCGACACCTTTCTCGATGTTGCGTTCGCCCTGAAGCGAGCGCGCGCCCTCGGCGAACCCCACGCCTACTTGAGGGACAAGGTCCTCGCCATGCTGTTCTTCTTCTCGAGCACTCGCACCCGGACCTCATTCGAGGCCGGCATGGCACAGCTGGGCGGGCACGCCCAGTTCATCGAGTCCAAGACCACCCAGATCGCGCACGGCGACACGGCCAAGGAGATCGGCGAGATCCTCGGCCGCTACAACGACGGCATCGCCATCCGTCAGTGCGACTGGGGAACCGGCAACAAGTACATCCGCGACGTGGCCGAGGCCAGCCGCGTGCCGGTGCTGAACATGCAGTGCGACTACTACCATCCCCACCAGGCCCTTGCCGACATCATGACGATCATCGAGCGCTTCGGTGACCCGCGGGGAAAGACGGCGACGGTCAGCTGGGCGTGTGCGGCGAGCTACTCGAAGCCCGTCAGCGCGGCTCAGAGCCTTGTGCTCTTGCTACCGCGCTTCGGGATGAACCTGCGCCTGGTGCACCCGCCAGAATTCAAGCTCATGCCCGAGATCGTCGAGCAGGGCAGGGAGAACGCCCGCAAGGCCCATGCTTCTTTCGAGGTCCTCGACGACTTCGACGAGGGCTTCAGGGGGACTGACGTCGTCTATGCGAAGAGCTGGGGCGCTCTGCTGACGACCCAAGACCCAGACGAGGACAAGCGCCTCATCGAGAAGTACAAGTCTTGGATCACCGACGAGCAGCGCATGGCGCTGGCGAGCGAGGACGCCGTGTTCATGCACCCGCTGCCGGCCGATCGCAACGTGGAGGTTACCGACGCCGTGATCGACGGGCCCCACTCGATCGTCTACGAGCAGGCAGAGAACCGCCTTCACGCCCAAAAGGCCGTGATGGCGCTGACGATGAGCTGATGGAAGTGAGCTAATGGAACCCTTGTTCAAGACCCCAGGAACGGCCGTTGTCGCCATCGGCGGCAACTCGCTCATCAAAGACACCCAGCACCAGTCGGTTGCTGATCAGTACATCGCTGCCCACGAGACCTGCCTCCACATCGTCGCCATGATCCAGGAGGGCTGGAACGTGGCCATCAGTCACGGCAACGGCCCCCAGGTTGGCTTCATCCTGCGGCGTTCCGAGCTGGCCGCCCACGAGCTGCACGAGGTCCCCCTCGACGTCTGCGGCGCCGACAGCCAAGGTGCGATCGGTTACTCCTTGCAGCAGAACCTCTGCAACGAGTTCCGCCAGCTCGGCATGCATCGTGAGGCGGCAACTGTCATCTGCCAGACAGAAGTCGCCGCCAACGACCCGGCCTTCCAGAACCCCAGCAAGCCGATCGGGGGGTTCATGGACGAGGAGCAGGCGGAACGGCGCCGCAAACAGGGCTGGGAGATCGTAAACGACGCGAATCGGGGATACAGGCGCGTCGTCGCCTCACCGCAGCCGCTACGCATCGTGGAGCTGCCCGCCATCAAGGCTCTCATCGCCGCCGGTGTCGTCGTCATCACCTGCGGGGGCGGGGGCATCCCGGTGGTCGCCGACGAGGAGGGCAACCTGCAAGGTGTCGCCGCCGTCATCGACAAGGACCTGGCCTCTGCCCTTCTGGCCAACAACCTCGATGCCGAGCTCCTGATCATTTCGACTGCGGTCGAGAAGGTGTCGCTGAACTTCGGTACCCCTCAGGAGACCCAGGTCGATCACATGACCTTGGCCGAGGCGAAGGCGCACCTCGACGAGGGCGTGCACTTTGCCAAGGGGAGCATGGCGCCGAAGATCCAGGCGATCGTCAACTACCTGTCCAACGGGGGGGCGGCGGCGATGGTGACCAACCCGGAGAACGTCGCACGTGCCCTGCATGGCGAGACTGGGACGCTGTTCACGAGGGACTGACCGCAGAAGACGGCACGCGGCCCTCGGGAGCTCTCTAGAGGCTCCTCGTTTCTGGCGGCGCCGTGTCGGGCCTCGAGCTCCGGGTGGAACCGTTACTCTGAGAGCGTCGGACCGAACCTCGGTTCTGCAGGGTACCGGGACGCCCAGGCGATAGGGGGACACGCAGGCGATGACTCAGTTCATCTTGAACGGGCGTCCAGTCGAGGTCGGCGATCACCCGCATCTTCTCGCGGCGCTGCGCGAGGAGCTCGCTGTCATCTCGCCCAAGGACGGCTGCTCCCCCTCGGGTCAGTGCGGTTGTTGCACCGTGCTCATCGACGGCAAGGCGTCAGTGAGCTGTCAGATCACGCTCGAGAAGGTCGCCGGCAAGTCGATAACGACTCTCGAGGGCTTCGACGCCGGTGAGCGGGAGCGCTTTGCCGCCGCGTTCGCGTCCACAGGGGCGTTGCAATGCGGCTTTTGCACGCCCGGGATCCTCGTCCGGGTGAAGTCGCTCATCGACAAGAAGGGATCGGCGCTCACGCGCGAGGAGGCATCTCGTTACCTGGGAGCGCACCTGTGCCGCTGCACGGGCTACAGCAAGATCCTCGACGCCGTGGAGATGCTGGCGGGCGGTGAGACGCCGGCGGCGACCCCAACCGGGGGCGTCGGAACGCGCGGTGCCCGGTACGAGGGCACAGAGCTCGCCCTAGGTGACCGTAAGTACGTCGACGACATGAGGGTGCCGGGCATGCTTCACGGAGCGCTCCGGCTGGCCGACCACGCGCGGGCCGATGTGCTCAAGATCGACACCACGGCCGCGCTCGGCGCGCCCGGGGTCCAGGCAGTCTTCACCGCTGCCGACGTCCCAGGAGATCTACGCGTCGGGATAATCCATGCGGACTGGCCGGTGTTCATACCCGAGGGTGGCCGCACGTCTTATCTCGGCGATGTTCTTGCCATCGTCGTGGCGAACTCGCGCGAGGCGGCGAGGCAAGCCGCCAAGCTCGTTGACGTTTCTTACCGACCGCTGCGGGCGCTGACTGACCCTGCGCAGGCGCTCGAGGACCCGGAGGACGCTGTCTGGGAGCTTGAGGGCAACGTGCTCGGCCGCCGGGCGTACCGGCGCGGCGACGTCGAGACCGCGCTGGCGGGATCTGCTCACACCGTGCACGAGGTCTTCCAGACCCAACGCGTGGAGCACGCCTTTCTCGAGCCGGAGTCGACGCTCGCCGTGCCTGGCCCAGACGGGACCTTGAAGGTCTTCTCGGGCGGCCAGGGGGTCTGGGATGATCGCAACCAGATCGCCTCGGTCCTCAAACTCGCGACCGAGCAGGTCGTTGTCGAGCAGGTGTCCAACGGCGGTGCGTTCGGCGGCAAGGAGGACATGTCCAACCAGGCGCAGACGGCGCTCGCCGCCTGGCTGCTGCAGCGGCCGGTGAAGTGCACCCTGTCACGCGAGGAGTCATTGTTCGTGCACCCCAAGCGTCATCCGTTCCGTCTCGAGTATTGGGCCGGGTGCGACGCCGACGGCAAGCTCACGGCTCTCAAGGCACGCATGATCTCAGACACCGGGCCCTACGCATCGGTCGGCGCCGAGGTCATGGAACGGGCTGCCGGCCACGCCTCGGGCCCGTACCACTTGCCGACGATCGACGTCCAGGCTGTCGCCGTGCGTACCAACAACCCAGTATGCGGCGCGTTCCGCGGCTTTGGCGCCAATCAGGCGCAATTCGCCATGGAGGGAGTCATCGACCGGCTGGCGGCCGAGGTCGGCCTCAGCGCCTGGGAGATGCGGTTTCGCAATGCTGTCGCCCCGGGCGTGGTCTGGGGCCCCGGACAGGTGATGGACATCGGGTCGATCGGCGCCAGGGCATGCCTCGAGGTCATCAGGCCCGCTTACGACACTGCTGTCTCGGAGGGCAAGGCGGTGGGCCTGGGCTTCGGGCTCAAGAATTCCGGCCTCGGGAACGGTCTTGTCGAGGTGATCAGAGCCGTCGTCCGATTCTCCGAGGACGGCGGTGTCGAGGTCCGCCACTGCTGGACAGAGATGGGCCAGGGCGTGCACACCGTCGCCCTCCAGGTCGCCGTCGAGGAGCTCGGCGTGGACCCCGATCGCGTGCGCGTCGTCGTCGACACCACCCGCGAGCTCGGTGCCGGCCAGACGACCGGTTCTCGGGGGACGGTGATGGGAGCGGGCGCCGTCCTAGACGCATGCCGGCGTGCGCTCGCTGACGGGTGCCGGCCGGGCGTGGACTACGAGGGCGAGTATCGCGTCGACTGGACCAACTCGCTTGACGAGGGGCTCGAGAACCCTGTGATCCACGCCGTGTTCTCATACGCCGCCCAGCTCGTGGTCTTCGATCGTGAGACCGGAAAGATCGAGAAAGTGGTCGCCGTTCACGACGTGGGACGAGCCGTCAACCCTCTTCTGTGCGAGGGCCAGATCCAAGGAGCGGTGCACATGGGCCTCGGCTACGCCCTCTCAGAGGACTTTCCCTGTGACGAGGAGGGCAGGCCGCAGAACATGACGCTGCGGAGCCTTGGGATCATACGGGCAAAAGACGTGCCGCCCATCGAGACGATTCTCGTCGAAGCACCCCAGCCGAGGTCTCCCTACGGCATCAAGGGCGTGGGCGAGATCGGCCTGGTGCCCACGGCAGGAGCGGTCGCCGGCGGTCTGCACGACCTCGATGGGCTTTGGAGATCGACACTGCCGATGCGCACACCTGCAGGCGTCACGGCAGCGACCACGGAGGAGTGACTCTCCCATGGCTGCCGACCTGACTGGCCCGGCCGAGGTTTCGGCCAATGTCCCTGGTGAAGACCGGGCCGAAGTTCTTGAAGGGGGCGTGACTGCCGGCCTCGTCTGCGGCCACCACCATCTCTACTCGGCGCTGGCTCGCGGGATGCCGGCTCCGCCGCGCACGCCGCACAACTTCGAAGAGATCCTCGAGCTCGTCTGGTGGCGGCTCGACTGCGCTCTTGACCTCGAGATGATCAAGTGGTCGGCGATGTTGGGAGCGCTCGAGGCGCTCGAGCGGGGAACGACGGCGATCGTCGACCACCACGCCTCCCCGAATGCGATCGAAGGCTCTCTCGGCGTCATCGCGGATGCCTGTGCCGAGGTCGGTGTCCGGAGCTCTTGCTGCTATGAGGTCACCGATCGCAACGGACCCGATGGCACGCGCGCCGGACTGGCAGAGAACGAGCGTTTCCTGCGCTCCGGCGGGCGCGGGTTCGTCGGCGCCCATGCCTGTTTCACGCTCTCGGAGGCCACTTTGGAGGCGGTGGTCGGACTGGCGGCGGACCTCGGGCGAGGCGTGCACATCCACGTCTGCGAGGGCAGCGTCGACTCGGCCGCCGGCAAGCGGCTCGAGAACGTGGCGAGAGACGATTGGCTGCTCGCCCATTGCGTGCACCTGGACCGGCCGCTTCGGGGGACGGTGGCTCACAACCCGCGTTCGAACATGAACAACAGCGTCGGTTACGCCCGTCCGGCGCGACTCGAGAACACCGTGGTCCTCGGGACCGACGGCATCGGCGGGGACATGCTGGAGGAATTCCGCATCGCATATGTCCGTCACCGCGAGGACGACGTGACGGCGACGCCGGAGGTGGCCTGGTCGTGGCTGGAGAGCGGGACGGCGCTGGTGCCGGAGGCCGCAGCGGACCGGGTCCGGTGGAGCTACGAACCGATCGATCCGTGGTTCCTTGCTTTCACCCCAGGTGTGCAACCGATCGAGGTCATCGTCGGCGGGGAGGTCGTCCTTGAAGATGGCCGCCCCACGCGCGTCGACCCGGACGAGATCCGGGCGCGAGCCCGCGAGCAGGCACACCGGCTCTGGGCGCGGCTCTGAGCCGCGACTGGTTTCGCTCCCACGGACCGGAGCCCGCGGCACCGGCCAAGTGGCCGAGACGGCCAGCCTTGCCCTAAGCCGTCCAGTCCGCGAAGGCGTCGATCATGGCGTGGACGTCCTCGCCGAGCGGGTAGAGGACCGGGCAGGTGGCGCCACCGTGCACGTACTCGGCGACCTTCGCCTTGCACTCCTCGGCGGTCCCCGAGGCGGTGATCATCTGCACGACGTCGTCCGGCACGAGCTTGGAAGCGGCTTCCACCTCTTCGGCTGTCGCGGGCCAGGTCAGCACCTTGCCGATGTCATCCAGCAACGACTGCGGGACGCCGGATGCCTTCATGATGTGGGGCTGCTGGCCGAGGTACTGAGTCACGAGCAGGCGAGCGGCGTCGAGGGCGGCGCCTCGGTCTTCATCCAGAGAGCACACGACGAGCTGCGGCCGGTCGAGGTCGGTGGCCGAGCGGCCGGCCTTGTGGGCGCCGCGCTCTAGGTGGTCCATGGCCATGTCGTTGTACGCGGGGGAGACGAGGTAGTTGAAAAGGACCCCGTCGGCGATCTCGCCTGCCAGCTCCATCATCTGCATGCCGGTCGCTCCGAGGTAGATCGGGACGTCCTTTGGCCTGCGCTCCTGGTGGACGTAGTCGAGCTCGACGCCGTCGAGATGGACGAACTCACCGTTGTAGGTCACAGTCTGGTCGGCAAGCAGGGCCCGGACGGCCTCGATCGTCTCCCGCATGGCCACGAGGGGCTTGACCCGATGCACTCCCACCTTGCTCGCCAGGGGTTCCCACCAGGCGCCTATTCCCAGGATGACCCGCCCCGGGGCCAGGTCGTCCAAGGTCGAAAAGGTCGAGGCGAGCAGCGCCGGGTTGCGCGTCCAGTTGTTGACCACTCCCGAGCCCACCTTGATCCGGTCGGTGACGGCGAGATATGCCGCCATCGGCACCGTGGCCTCGCGCACGAGCCGGCTCTCTGCCTGCCAGATCGCATGGAAGCCCTTCGACTCTGCGTACTGGGCTATCCCCATGCCCTCTCGGATTGTCTGCGCGTCCTGCAGATAGACGGCGACCTGGGTGCTCATGGCGACACCTCCGTGTTGGTAGGACTCGGTTTCGGATCCGGCCGAGCACCTGGGACTGCCAGTGCTATGTCTTGAGGGCGTACCGGGGCTCGCGGCAGCTCCAGGCCTGTTGCGTCTCGTATCGCCGCCACGACCGCGGCCACCGAAGAGATCATCGGCGGCTCACCGGCTCCCTTGGCTCCCATCGGCGACCCGGGCTCGGGCTCTTCGATCAGCGCCGCGATGTGCACGGGGGGCATGTCGAGGGCGGTCGGGATCACGTAGTCGGTAAAGGAGGGATTGCGCACGTGACCATGGTCGAGGACGATCGCCTCCATCACGGCGAGCCCGACGCCCTGGGCGATGCCACCTTCCAGCTGGCCGACCAGCTGGACGGGGTTGAGCACGCGACCCACGTCCTGGGAGGTGGTGATCTCCACGACCCGCACGAGGCCGAGGTCGAGATCCACGTCGACGACGGCGCGGTGGGCGGCGAAGGCGAAAGACACGAAGGCGTCGCCCTGGCCGTCCGCGTCCAGCTCCACGGTGGGGACGTGGTGGAACTCCCTGGTCTCTTCCAGCACCTCGCCCGGGGCGGCCTCGTTGATGGCAAGCTCGACCGCACCGTCAGGCGAGACGACCCTGCCGTCCACGATCTCGAGGGTCTCGCGGACGACGGCGAGCCTGTTCGAGACGGATGTGAGCAGCCGGTCGCGCACGGCAAGACAGGCAGCTTGAACAGCCCCTCCAGACATCCAGGTCTGGCGGCTTGCCGAGCTCGAGCCGGCCGAGCCGATGCCCATCGTGCCCGCGGGGGCCAGCAGGACCTCGCTGACTCCCAGCACCTCGCGGGCGATCTGCTGAGCAAGGGTGACAAAGCCCTGGCCGACCTCCACCGCGGCACAAGTGATCGTTGCCACGCCGTCCTCCAGCCGGCACCGCGCCGTCGAGTAGTCGTCGAAGCCGCCTCCGAACATGAGGTTCTTCATGCTCACGGCGAAGCCGACACCCCGCCGGACGCGGTCGCGGTCCGACGCTCGGCTCACACCGCCGGGGAGCTCGAGCTCTGCGGTGGTCGCCGGGCCGCCCGGCGGTAGTGGTGGGGAAGCGCACGTCCGGATCACTTCGGTGACCGGCGCCGTGCCTTTGAGCACCTGGCCGGTGATGAGCGAGTCGCCGGTCCGGAACGCGTTGCGAAGCCTCAGCTCGATCGGGTCCATCCCGAGCGCGGCGGCCAGTTTGTCCATCTGGGCCTCGTGGGCGAAACACGCTTGTACCAGGCCGAAGCCCCTCATCGCCCCGCAAGGGGGATGGTTGGTCCGGACCGCGAAGGCCTCGACGACCGCGTTGGGGACCCGGTACGGTCCCGGGGCCATGCAGGCGGCGTTCATGACCACCGCCGTCGAGCTCGAAAGGTAGGCACCGCCGTCGAGGAGGATGCGCGCCTCGACTTTTACCAGGCGGCCGTCGAGATCGGCGTGGTGCCGGTACCACATGATGGCCGGATGCCGGTGGACATGGCCCAGAAACGACTCCTCGCGGGAGTAGACCATTTTCACCGGGCGCCCGGTCCGCAGCGCCAGCAGGCAGATCTGCACCTGCATGCTCAAGTCCTCGCGGGCGCCGAAGGAGCCGCCGACACCGGCCAGGTGCAGCCGGACCTTGTCGAGCGGGAGCGCCAGGCACGCCGCCATCTGCTCCTGGTCGACATGCAGCCATTGCGTGGCGATGTACAGGTCGACGCCGCCGTCCTCACCCGGTATCGCCAGACCGGCCTCCGTGCCCATCTGAGCCTGGTCCTGCATGCCGGTCTCATAGCGGCCCTCGACGACGACGGCTCCGGTGGCGTCGGCGTCGCCGGCGCGGACCCTCTGGCGATGGAGAACGTTCCCGAGGGGATGGATGGGCGGGGCATCGGCCGCGATCTCCGGGTCGGTGAGCGGTTCGGTCGGCACGTAGTCGACGACTATCGCCGCCGCGGCGCGTCGCGCCGTCTCCGGATGGTCGGCGGCCACAGCGGCGACCGGCTCTCCCATGAACCGGACGACGTCCCAGGCGAAGACGGGCTGGTCGGGGTAGTCGAGCCCATAGGTCTTCCGACCGGGCACGTCCTCGGAGGTGATCACCGCCCTTACCCCAGGGATCGCCAGGGTCTGGGAGGCGTCGATGCCACGGATCGTCGCCGCAGGATGCGGGGAGCGCACTAGGTGCCCCCAGAGCATGCCCTCGGCGAACATGTCACCGGAGAAGGCGAACTGGCCGCGAACCTTGGGCACTCCGTCCGGCCGGGCCGCGCTCTCGCCGAGACGACCTCGCCGCGTGTCTAAAGCGGTGCTCACCCTTGGCGCGTTTCTTGAACGGCTCGGACGGCTGCCAGGATCCGGCCGTATCCCGTGCAGCGGCACAGGTTGCCCGAGACGGCCTCGCGGACCTCCAGCTCGGTCGGGTCCGGGTTGTGCTCGAGCAGATCGTGCACGCTCACCACGAAACCGGGGGTACAAAAGCCGCACTGGACGCCGCCTTCAGCCAGTAAGGCGGCTTGGATGTCGGTGAGGTCGTCGTCTCCGGCCGACAGCCCCTCGACCGTCACGATCTCGGCGCCGACGGCACTGGCGGCGAGCACCAGGCACGCGCAGACGAGCTTGCCGTCCATGAGCACCGAGCAGGAGCCGCACTCGCCCTGCTCGCAGGCGTTCTTCGATCCTGGGAGACCGAGGCGCTCGCGAAGCACATAGAGGAGGCTTTCTCCTGGCCACGCCCCGGCGACGTCGCGCTCCCGACCGTTGACACGGAGCCGGTAGTCGATCAGCTCGCCCATGACGTGCGCTCCAAGGTCCCTCCGTTGTGGTTGGCGAGCACGCGCCGGAGAGCCCGCTGCGCGCAGACTCCCACCGCGTGGCGGCGGTACTCCGCCGTGGAGCGGTGATCGTCGATGGGCCGCGCCGCCGCGCGCACCAGCTCGGTGAACTCCGCGATGGCCCCGCTGTCGGGGAGGGCCCTTGCCGACCAGTCGATCCTGGAGGAGATGAGCCTCTCCGCCTCGCTGGCGCGGATCACCACTGGCCCGACCGAGCCGAGGGCGCAGCGCACCGACTGCCCGATCCAGTCGACGACGAGCGCCACGCTCGCCACGGCGATCACCATGGCGTTGCGCGTGCCTACCTTCAAGAACTCCTGCGAGCCGAAAGCGGCCGGAAGCCGGATCTCGACGATGACCTCTCCCGGCTGGAGGCTGTTGCGCTTGGGGCCGACGATGAGCTCGCCGAGGCTAAGGCTCCTGCGGCCTTGTCTCGAGGCCACGACGATCCTGGCGTCGAGCGCGGCAAGAATCGGGAGCGTGTCGCCCGCGGGCGACGCCGTTCCGAGGTTGCCTCCGAGCGTGCCCGCATTGCGGATCTGCGGTGACCCGACGGTGCGAGAGGCCAGGGCGAGGCCGGGCAAGAGATCTCTCAGTCGGGACCCGATGAGCTCGGAATAGGTGATGCCGGCCCCGAGCACGACTTCGTCACCTTCGAGCCGCCACTGGTGCAGCTCTTCGACCTTCCGCAAGCAGATGACCGTTGGGGGCCGCCGGAGGGCGAAGTTGACCTCGACCATGAAGTCGGTCCCGCCGGCCAGTAGTTGAGCCTCCGGGTACTGCTCGAAGGCGTCAAAGACCTCTTCCAGGGAGACCGGGAGAGATACGAGCACCAGAACAAGCTACAGGTGCCGTCGAAAGTCTGCGACCCGTCTCGCTCGGGTCCAAAGCGCCTGTCGGGCCGGACCTGCGATCCGTTTCGCTCAGGTCGCGGCGACGTCCGTGAGCGCGAATTTCATCACGTCGACGAGGCCCTTGTCGGTGATCCGAAGCTCCGGAAGCACCGACAGGCCGAGGAAGCTCAGCTGCATGAAAGGCGCGTCGATCGTGACCCCGAGGCCTTTGGACGCAGCCTCGGCCAGGAGCCCCACCTCTCTGGCCACTTCCTCGATGCTGCGATCGCTCATCAGTCCACCGATCGGCAAGCGCACCTCGGCCAGCACACGTCCGTCCCGAACCGCGACCTGACCGCCGCCGATCTCCGCCAGCCGGGCGACCGCGGCCGCCATGTCTGCCGGCCCCGATTCGTCGATGGCCCCCACCACCATGCAGTTGTGGGCATCATGGGCGACCGTCGAGGCGATGGCCCCGTGGGTGAGTCCGAAGCCGTGCACGTAGCCGAGCCCGATCCGGCCCGTGTGATGGTGCCGTTCGACCACAGCGATGCGTGCCACGTCTGCTGCGGGATCGGTCACGTCGAGCACCAGGTCGCGTGTCGTCAGCGAACGCGACTCGATGCCGATGACCCGGGCACGGCCGCCTGGTGGAGGCATCCGGCCGAAGGCGTCGGGCCCAGGGGGGCTCTCGAGGTGGACCGACGCCCGCATCCACTCAGGGGCGGGCGCGCTCGGGACCGCACCGGGCACAGCGGCACCGTTCACAGCTACGAGCTTCCCGGCCTGCCAGACCCGCGCCGGCTCGAAGCTCGACAACTCGTCGAAGCAGAGAACGTCGGCTTGGTAACCAGGAGCCAACCAGCCGAGGTGCTCGAAGTGGTGATACTCGGCCGGGTTGCTGGTCGCCAGCACGAGGGCGTCCTCGGTGCTGACGCCGGCAGCGACGGCCAGACGCACGCAGTCGTTGATGTGACCCTCGTGCAACAAGGTGTCAGGTTCCCTGTCATCGCTGCACAGCGCGACACGGTCGGTGCCGTGGCGCAGCACCGTGCCGATCAAAGCGGCGAGGTTACGGGAGGCCGAACCCTCCCGTATGAATATCCACATGCCTTTGCGCCGCTTCTCTTCAGCCTCCTCGAGCACCGTGCACTCGTGGTCGGACTCGACGCCGGCGGCGAGGTAGGCGTCGAGCTGCCGGCCTCTTACGCCTGGGGCATGACCATCGACCCGCTTGTGGCCAGCAGCCGCGATCTTGGCGAGGACCTCCGGCTCGCCGTTGATCACGCCGGGGAAGTCCATGAATTCGGCAATTCCGATGGCTTCGTGCTCGTCGAGGAGCTCTCTCAGTTCGGCGCTGCCGAGCTCGGCTCCCGGGCTCTCGAAATGCGACGCAGGAACACAGCTCGGGGCCGATATCCCGAAAGTGAAGGGAAGCTTGCCAGAGGCCTCTGCCAAGGCGAGCGCGCCGGGCACGCCGAAGACGTTGGCGATCTCGTGCGGATCCGCGGCCACTGCAGTCGTCCCATGGGGCAGCACTGCGCGGACGAACTCGTCGACCCAGAGTTTGGTGGACTCGAGGTGCATGTGGGCGTCGACGAAAGCGGCGGTGAGCGCCGCCCCGCTCACGTCGACGGTCTCGTGGGCTTCCCGGGGACCCCAGCCGGCGATGGTGCGATCCGCAATGGCAAGGTCCGTCTCCACCCACTCCCGCGTGCCCGGCACAAAGACGCTGCCGCCCTTCAGCAAGAGGTCTGCCGGCTCATTCCCGCGTGCGACAGCAAGAACTCGTGGGTTACCTCGGCGTGGCGGCATTGGCGCATTCTAAGGCGATGATCCCCCCGCGGGTCCATCTGCGGACGAGACTGCGGCGGGCTCGGACCGCTCGAGCTCGGACAACCAGGCGGCGGCGTGCTTCTTGGCCCACGAGCGGGAGATGCGCCCGTTGAACATTGAGATGAGCTGGTCCGGTCTGGAGAGCGCGAACGCCACGTGCGCGAGCACGGCGGCGAGGATCCCGAAGAAGAGAGCGTCGTGCACGAGGGTGGCTCCCGTCGCCCAGGTGATCCACGACGACGGTGCGAAACGCATGATGACGCCTGTCACGAGCGCCGCGACCATGGCAGCGCCGAGGAAGGCGGCCTCGATCTTCTGCCCGCCGTTGAACTTGTCCCGGGCAAGTCCCTTGCGACGGGCGATTGTGCGGAACCAGTCGAAGTCGGACGCCCCCCAACGGTCGAACCGGCGCAGATCCATGAGCAGTTGCTTGCGCCAGGGGCCGGCGAGTCCCAGCAGCAGTGGTCCGAGCAGGCACAGACCGGTGATGACGTGGATGTTCTCTATCAGACCCCTGTGCCCGACGTGTAGGGCCAGGATCGGCAGGTACAGGATCGCCCCGGTGACGATCAGCGTCAGCATCATGATCGCCGTGCTCCAGTGCACGAGCCGCTCCACAAGGTCGAAGCGTCTCAGCTCCCCGCCGGGCAAGCTCGAGCCCGGGGTGGACCCGTGCTCCCCGGCGCTTCGGCCGGCGGTGTTGATCACGGCACCACGTTGACCTGCGCCACGCCACCGATCCAGGCGTTGACCGGGTAGCCGTTGTCCTCCCAGTAGCCGGGCACGACCTCGTTCGTCACCTCGATCCGGTTCAACCACTTGATCGACTTGTAGCCGTACATGGGCGCGACATACAGCCGAACCGGGCCGCCGTGGTCCGCGGTGACGTTGGTGCCGAGCATCTTGTCGGCGACGAGGATGTTGGGGAGCTGCGCCTGGGAAAGCGTGAGGCTCTCGGTGTAGACGCCGTCAGCCGAGAAGAACCTCAGGGCCGTCGCCTTGGGAGTGACACCGGCCCGTTCGAGCACATCGGAGAGGAGCACCCCCTCCCAGTGCACGTCCGGCACGACCCAGCCAGTGACGCACTGGAACTGATGCACGAGCTGTGTCCGTCTCATGGAGCGAAGGTCGGCGAGGCGCAGCCGGAGGGGCTCGTGGACCATGCCGTCGACCGTCAGCTCGTAGGTATCGGCGGGAATGACGGGATACGACCCGGTGACCGTGTAGAAACGGAACGCGTCGTCACCGGGAAGTGGCACACCGATGGCATTGCTGACGGAGCTGATGCTGCTCCCGAGCGCCTTGTCGATCTTGGCGCCGGCGGCGACTCCGATCGCTGCAAGTCCGAGGACTCCGAGCACCGTGCGGCGGCCTACGTGGACCGGCCTCGGCGGAGACTTTCGGTCACCCGGCGATCGTCGTTCAAACTCCTCGGCCATAGAACTCCCCCCGCTTGCCGTCCGCGCCAGTGGCCACGAAGTACCGTCCATTATCGCCGGGCCGGCGTTACAGCGGGGCTCAGGCCCCGAAGCCCTCCGCTACGGGAGATGAGCTTGCGGCCACTGCGGCTCGGCGGCGGGTCGCGAGCACCGAGCCTGCTATGACGAGCGGGAAGCCGAGCCCCAGTCCCAAGGTGAAGGGCTCGCCGAGCAGGACGACCCCGAGGACGATGGCGACGGCGGGATTTATGTAGGTGACGACGGTCATGCGGACCGGCCCGACCTCGTTGATGAGGGCGAAGAACACGAGGAACCCGATCAAAGTGGGGACGAGGGCGAGGGTGACGAGGGAGGCGGTCACCTCGGTGGACAGATGTGCCGGAAGGTTGGAGAGCGCAAAAGGCAGGTACACGATCGCCGTGATGGCAAGTGATGCGGCGACCACCCCGAGGGCAGGTAGGTCGGACAGGTACCGCTTCAAGATCCTCGGCCCGATCGCGTAGCCGACGGCAGGCACGGCCAAGGCGGCGATGGGCCAGGCGGTCGCCCCATGGACGTCGATCCCGACGAGCAGGGCCACCCCGCCAAGCCCGAGCAGCAGCCCTCCGACCTGCTGGCGGTCAAAACTGTCCTCGTCACCGGCCAGTCTCGCCACCACCGCTCCCACGAGTGGCACGGCGGCCACGAGCAGACCCGCAAGCGAGCTCGAGAGGCGTTCCTCGGCCTTGAAGAGCATGAGCCAGGGCAGCATGATCTCGACCGTCGTGTACAACAGCAGCGGCCGCCACCGGCGCAAGAGCTCGGGTAACTGTCCTCGGTAGACGGCCACCGGCAGCAGGATCAACGCGACGGGAGCCGTACGGAAGAAGACGAGCGTCGACGGCGCCACTTCCCGCACGGAGATCCGGATCAACAGGTATGGGACACCCCAGATGACCCCGAGCGCCGCAAAGAGCAGCCATCCGCGCCTGGACATGGCAAGGACGGTAACGCCTTGGCGCCGTCTTGCCTAGCCGGTTGCCTGGCCGGCTAGTTCACCGGCGGCAGGAGCACCCCAGGATTGAGGATGCCCAGGGGGTCGAGCGCGCCTTTCACTCTCCGCATGACCGCGAGGTCGCCGGCCGAACGAGCCGCCGTGACGAAGTCGAGCTTCGCAACACCGATTCCGTGCTCGGCACTGATGGAGCCGCCGCGCTGGATCACCATCCGGAAAACGGCGTCGTCGGCGCGGTGATCGTCGTGCTCCGGGCCGATCACGTTGACGTGCACGTTGCCGTCACCGACGTGGCCGAACAACACGACTCGGGTCTCGCGTCCTTCTGCGCCCAGTGCCGCGGAGATCTCGGTCCGGACCGCACCGGCGAAGCCGGCCAAGGCGTCGGTCGGCAGTGTCACGTCGAGCTTGTGCGGCATTCCCAGGGTGGCGATCGCCTCGGTGTGGCGCTCGCGGTAGGCCCACAGATGGGCACGCGCGCCGGCGTCGTCGGCCACTGCGACTTCGGTGACACCCGGGGCGTCCTCGATAACCTCGGCGAGCATGGCTGTCGGGTCCTGGCCGCCCGAGGCTTCCACCAAAAGCCACGCCTCGGCACCTGGATCGGGTGGAGCGGGAAGGCCGGCCACCTCGCGTACGAGCGCCATCCCGTCCGCGTACACGAGCTCGAGGGCGTCGATGCCGTCGACGCCCCGGCGCAGCCTGTTGGCCAGTGCGACCGCCACCTCCGAGACAGCCTGGACGCCGCCGGCCGGTCCGGCCGGATGCGCGGGGCCGCGCAGAGCGATCAGGGCCGCGACGCGGAAGCGAGGGAGCGGCACGAGACGGAGGACGACCTTTGTCACAACGCCGAGGGTTCCCTCGCTACCGGCCATTATCTGGGCGAGGTCGTATCCGACGTTGTCCTTGACGAGACCCGACAGGCGGCTCGCAACGGTCCCGTCCGCGAGCACGACCTCTATGCCGCCGAGGCGGGCACGCATGGGGCCGTGGCGGATGACGTGGACGCCACCGGCGTTGGTGGCGACCATGCCGCCGAGGGTCGCGGAATCCCGCGCGGCGAGGTCGATGCCGAGCTCGGCGTTCGCGCTCGCCGCCGCCGCCTGGGCGGCGGCAAGGGACGTGCCTGCCCCTGCGACCAGGAGCCCCTCCTCGGCGTCACAGCTGAGGACCCTGTTGAGCCGGCCGAGGTTCAGCACCGCCTCGCCGTGTCTCGGCACCGAGCCCCCCACGAGACCGGTGTTGCCGCCCTGGGGAACCACCCCGACCCTAAAACGCGTGCAGGCGGCCAGCACTTTGGCGACCTCGGCCGTATCGCCGGGCCGTATCACCACGAGAGCCGGGCCGCCGAAGCGTCTTGTCCAGTCGAGCTCGTAGGAGGCCTTGAGATCCGGATCGCTCAGGCAGTGCGCCGGTCCCACGGCATCGTGCACGGCCGCCAGGAAGCCGGGCGGTGCCTGGCAGTTCTCAGCCATGGACGGATCTTCTCACGGCTTGGGCTCGCCCCCCGACGCTCGCGTCCTCGTTGGCGCGGGCTCGGGCTGCCGCACATGTTCGCCTGCGACCAGGTGCGCTGGCAGGCGAACAAAGCCGCCTGTGGGCGAGCGAGCGCGAGCTAGTCGTCGGGCTTGACCAGGGGTGTCTGGACTGATTCGAGCAGCTCACGGTCGTGTGAGTAGCTGAGAAGCCGGCCCGCTTCGGCGAGTGGGAGCCAGCGGAGCTCGTCGACCTCGGCCGTGGGTGCGAAGACGCCGCCTGTGGGCTGCATGAGCCAGTACGAGACGACCTTCAACCGACCACGGCGGTCGATGTACTCGACCTCGCCGACAAAGCGGCCCAGGTGGCAGCGATAGCCGGTCTCCTCGAGCACCTCGCGCAGTGCGCAGGAGGTCGGGCTCTCGCCGAGATCCAGCTTGCCCTTGGGCAGCGTCCAGTCGAGGTGCTCGGGACGGTGGATCACGGCGACCTCCCACCCGCCCGAGTCGCCCGCGCGAAGCACGATTCCCCCCGCGGCACGCACAATGCCCCGGCCCTCGGGCGGAAACGCCGCAGGACCGGTCATGGTGCCGACCGTAATCGGTGCCGCCGTTGAACGTCAGCCCGGCCCATTCCGCCAGCTCCGGGGGCCAAGAGGGAGACGGACTTGAACACCGGATGCCGGTTCGCCTCCCCGGCAAAGCTCTCTACCGGGTCGTCGCTTGTCGCGGCAAAGCACGGGCCGCCGAGCCGGGCAGCGGCAAATGCTCCGGCTCAGGACCCATTAGCTTGTGTCACATGTCCGAAGGGCCATCTCGAGCCGATGTCGAGGTCGAGTGGCAGCTGGACGCCCTCGACCTGAGGCCCGTCGAGCGCTGGCTGGCCTCGAGGACGGCTCCGGCCAGCGTTGAGTCGACTCCTGGGCTCGGGATCGTGCCGGGGGCTGCCAAGCGCCTCGTTGACGTCTATGTCGACACCGAGGACTGGAGGATGGGTCGCGCGGGCTACGTCCTGCGCGTGCGAAAGCGCGCCGGGCGCTTCGAGGCGACGCTCAAGGATCTGTCAGCGGCCACGAAAGGCCTGCGCCGGCGGCTCGAGGTAACGCAGCCTCTCCCGCCGTCTGGCCTGGAGGGGCTGGATCGCACCGGTGAGGTCGGATGGCGCGTGGAAGCGATCGTGGGAGCGCGCCCGCTCAACCAGGTGCTGGAGGTCCGCACGCGGCGGCGCCCGTTCAACCTCGAGATCCACTCTGTGCGGGTCGGGGAGCTCGCGCTCGACGACACGGTCATCGCCATCGGCCACGACCGGCGAAGGCTGCGGCTGACCCGGGTCGAGGTCGAGGTCTTGCCTGCCTGGGTCGACGCCATGCGGCCCTTCGTCGAGCGGCTGCGTCGCGAATGCGGCCTCCAGCCCGCGACACTGTCCAAGTTCGAAGCCGGGCTCATGGCGGCCGGGCTCAGCATCCCGGGTCCCCCTGACCTCGGGCCCACAGAGGTCTCCCCGGCCTCGACGCTCGGCGAGCTCGCCTACCGGGTGCTTCGCAAGGAGGCATCGGCGATGCTCGCCCAGGTGCCGGGCACGCGGCTTGGTGAGGACATCGAGGCCCTGCATCAGATGCGGGTGGCGACGAGGAGGATGCGGGCTGCCTTCGACATGTTCGCCGAGGTGCTACCCGTCCGGGCGCGGCAGTTGCATGATGAGCTCGGTTGGCTGGCCGCCCTCCTCGGCGAAGTGCGCGACCTCGACATCCAGATCGGCCGTTTCGACGATTGGACCGAGGAGCTGTCGGGCGACCTTCGCGAGGCACTGGACGAGTTGGCCGATCTTCTCGTGGCTGAGCGTGCCAAGGCGAGGGCCGCGCTGCTCGAAGCCCTGGACTCGAAGCGCTACGAGCGGCTCGTGTCGGGTCTCACGGCCATGCTCGTGCGGGGCCCGTCCAGCCGCTCCAGTGCCGCCCACCTGGCGGCGGTGACCGCCATGCCGGCGCTGATCGGCGAGCGACACCGTGCAGCGCGAAAGGCGGCGCGCCGGGCCACGCGCACGGGCGCGGCAAGCGACTACCACCGCCTGCGCATTCGCTGCAAGCGTCTGCGCTACTCGCTCGAGTTCGCCTCCGGCCTGTACGACGGCGAGGTGAGGGACTTCGTGCGTCAGATGACCCGCCTCCAAGACGCCCTTGGCGCTCTGCAGGACGCCGAGGTCGCCTCCTTGCGTTTGCAGACGATCGCCCTCACCGAAGAAGGTGCCTCGCTCCCGCGCGCCACGGTCTTCGCCATGGGCGGTGTCGCCGGGCGGTACCACGGCGAGGCCGAGCACCTCCTCGCCCAGCTTCCCGGGCTGGTGGAGCTGCTGAAGGGGAAGGAATGGAGGCGAACGCGCTCGGCGATGGAGATGCGCCAGAAGGAGGCTGCGTCCCTGGCAAGTCCACCTGCGGCTGCGATCGCCAAGGCCCACCGGATCGGTGTGCCCGGCCGTGCCCGCCCGGCTCTCGCGAAGCTCCCGACCGGTCCTGCGGCGAGCTCGCGCCCGGGAGCTGCGGCTCGCCACCGGTCTCAGCCCACCTCGAGCGCTCCGGACACGGCGGTGGTGACCGACGGGGAATCCGGGGCGGTCGCCGACGACGAGGACACAGTCGCGACTGAGCCGCACCCTGAGGGCGCTCCGACGACCATCACGCCCATTCGCCGCCAGATTGTCCCCAGCTGACAGGTTGTTCCCAGCCGAGATCGGGATCGACGCGCCCGGCTACCCGCCCAGCCTGCGCTCGATCCCTTCCCCGCCGAAGACGCTGTGGGTACTCGGCAGCTTGCCACCCGCCGATGCCGTCGCGATCGTGGGCACGCGCCACCCGACACGTTTCGGGCGAAGCGTGGCTGAAGCTGCCGCGGGGAGTGCCGTACACGCAGGCCTCGCAGTCGTCTCGGGCCTCGCGGCCGGGATCGACACCGTCGCCCACGAGAGCGCACTGGCTGCCGGCGGGCGCACGTGGGCTGTGATCGGATCGGGCGTGGACGTCCCGACGCCGATCTGCAACGGTCCCCTCGCCGAGCAGATCGTCGCCTCCGGCGGTGGTCTCATAGCCGAGGTTCCGCCGGGAACGCCTGTGTCCCGGCGCAATCTTGTGGCCCGTGATCGCATTCAGTCGGGGCTCTCGCTCGTCGTTGTGATCTGCCAGTGCGAGCTATCCTCCGGCGCCATGCACACGGCGCGCTTTGCCGCTGTCCAGGGTCGGCTCCTTGTCGTGGCGCGCCCGAAAGGGCCCGAGGCGGCAGGGAACGCCTCGAGCGGCAACCTCGTGCTGACCGACCCCAATGGCTGCGACCCGGCGCTGCTCTCGGCCACCGGCACGGCGGCGGAGTTGATCCGAGCGCGCCGCCCGATGGCCGACGTTGTCGTCGAAGGCCGCGAGGGGCTTGTCAAGCTGTGGGGGCGGCTCCGGCCCGCTTAGCACCGGAGTGCCAAAACTTGCTGCCAGAACCGCCTGAGCCTGGTACCTTCTCCCGATGGTCGAGCTCATCAACGATGTCGTCGGACGTATGCGACCCGGTCAGACAGCCACGGTGGAGCCGCTCCCGGGGGGCATCACGAACGCGAACTTCAAGGTGGACCTGGGAAGCGAACAGGTCGTCGTCCGCGTTCCCGGCAACAACACCGAAGTTCTGGGCATCGATCGGGCGACCGAGATCGCCTGCAACCGTGTCGCAGCCGCCATTGGCGTCGCGCCGGAGGTCGTGGCGGTCGACGAGATGACCGGCTGCATCGTGACCCGTTTCTTGGAGGGCCGTCCCATCCCGATGGCTGAGCTCGCGACCGAGCCGACACTCGGGGCCGTGATCGCCACCCTCTTGCGAGTGCACACTGCCGGGTCGGTCGAGACCGAGTTCAACCCCTTCCACGTCGTGCGCTCGTACCACGGCGAGGCGCAATGCCGCGGCGTGCCCGAACCGTTCGACTACGCGCAGGTCAGCAGTGTGCTCGCCCGCATCGAGGCCGCCAGGCCCTTCCAGCCGAGTGTGCTCGGCCACAACGACCTTCTGAACGCCAACATGCTTTACGACGGCGCCATCCGCATTCTCGACTGGGAGTACGCCGGGATGGCCGACCCCTACTTCGACCTGGCGAACTTCTCGGTCAACAACGAGCTCGGGAGCGAGCGCGACGAGGCGGTCCTGCGGCATTACTTCGGCAGCGTGGACGAGTCCAAGCTCGCGACGCTCGCGCTCATGAAGCTCGTCTCTGAGGTTCGCGAAGCCATGTGGGCCGTCGTTCAGCTCGCCATCTCAGAGCTCGAGGTCGACTTCGTCGCTTACGCCACCGAGCGGTACGAGCGCTTCGAAGTCCTGTTGGCGGCGATGGAGCTCGAGCGGCTGCTCGTTCAGGCGAGGGGGACGAGCCGGAGGGGGGTGAGCCGGAGGGGGTCGAGCCGGTGAACCGGGTGAGCATTCAGGCGCGCACGCGCGAGTTCTTCGGGTCGAACACCGGCTCGGCGACGACCTCGCCACCCACGAAACGGCCGAAGATGCCGACTTCCACGCGCCTTCCCGGCTCGAGCTCGCCGGCAGGTAGGTAGGCATAGGCGATCGAGCGCCCGACGGTGTACCCGTAGCCGCCGCTGGTGACCCTGCCCACCGCTCGACCGTCGATGCGCACCGGCTCGGACCCGAGCACGACCGTGCGGGCGTCGTCGAGGACCAGGCACGCGAGCCGCCGCGCCGGTGGGCCCGCGGCCAAGAGCGCCTCGCGTCCGATGAAGGGCACTTCCTTGTCCATTCGCACGGCGAAGCCGAGGCCCGCCTCGAACGGCGTGTCCGCCGAGGTGACGTCGCTGCCCCATACCCGATACCCCTTCTCGAGGCGGAGCGACTCGATCGCCTTGTACCCGCCCGGAAGCAGTTGGTGCCCCTTGCCCGCTGCCATGAGGGTGTCCCAGAGCCGGAGGGCAAACTCGGACGGGCAGTAGAGCTCCCAGCCGAGCTCGCCGACGAAGGTGACCCGGAGGGCAAGGCACGGCACGGGCCCTACGGTGATCTCGCGGGCGGTCATGTAGGGAAACTCTTGATTCGTGAGGTCTGTCTCTGTTAGCTGCTGCAGGATGCTTCGCGAGCTCGGGCCCCAGAGAGCGAAGCACGCGTAGCGCGAGGTCACGTCCTCGATCAGGACCGAGCCGTCCGAAGGCAGGTGGGCGCGCAGCCAGGCGAGATCGTGGTTGCCGAAGGCCGTCCCGGTCACGATGCGGAAACGATCCTCGGCGAGGCAGGTGACCGTGAGATCGCACTCGATGCCGCCTGCCGGATTGCAAAGCTGGGTGTAGGTCACTGTTCCCGGCGGGCGGGCGACCCGGTTCGCGCACATGTGCTCAAGGAAGGCCGGCGCGCCCGGACCTATCACCTCGAGCTTGGAGAAGGAGGTCTCGTCGAACAAGGCGGCCGTCTCCCGACAAGCGCGGTGCTCGGCGCCGACAGCCGGTGACCACAGGCGTCCCGCCCACCCCACGGGACGCAACCTCGGGTCGCCGGCGGTGACATTCGACTCGAACCAGTTGACCCTCTCCCACCCACCCTTCTCGCCGAAGGCGGCATCGAGGGCGACCAGGCGCTGGTAAGCGGGTGGCACACGCAACGGCCGGCCGGAGCGCCGTTCGTGTCCCGGGTACTTGACGTCGTAGTAGGTGGCGTACACCTCGGTCGTCCGCTCGAGGGCGTACTCGCGGCTGTGGTACTGCGGGCCGAAACGACGTGAGTCCATCTCCCAGGTGTCGAGCCCCGGTTGACCCTCGATGATCCACTCGGCCATGAGGCGACCCATCCCGCCGGCGCCCGCTATGCCGTGCGCGCAAAAGCCTGCTGCCACCCAGAATCCGTGGACCGCGGAAGGTCCGAGGATGAACTCGCCGTCGGGCGTGAATGCCTCCGGACCGTTGACAAGCTGGACGATCTGGGCATCGGCGAGCTCAGGCACGCGCGTGGTCGCCGCCTCGAACAGCGGGGCAAACCGGTCCCAGTCCGGAGACAAGAGCCGGTTGTTGAAATCGGCAGGGATTCCTCCGAGACCCCAGGGAGCGGGATCTCGCTCGTAGCCGCCCGCCACGAGGCCTCCGCTCTCGCCGCGGAAGTAAACGAGCAACGAGGGGTCGCGCATTGTGGGCATGTCGCGGGGAAGATCGGTGGGCTTGGTTATGACGTACTGGTGCGCCATCGGCACGATCGGGACGTGGAGGCCGGCCAGCCGTCCTATCTCGTGGGCGTAGATGCCCCCAGCATTGACGACGACTTCGCATTCGATACGGCCCTTGTCGGTCTCGACGGCACGAACGGCCCCGCGGAGGACGTCGACACCGGTGACTCGCGTCTCGGTGAGAATCGTCGCTCCGCGCTGGCGGGCACCTTTGGCAAGGGCCATGGTGAGCTGGCTCGGGTCGAGGTACCCGTCGGTCGTGAGGAAGGCGGCTCCGTGCACACCTTCGATCAACATCGGGGGAAAGAGCTTCTGCGCCTCCTCGGGCGACACGAGGTACAAAGGCAAGCCGAATGTCTCGGCCCAGGCAGCTTGACGCTGGAGCTCTTCCATGCGCTCTGAGGAGGAAGCAAGGCGAAGGGAGCCGACCTCGCGCCAGCCGGTCTCGAGCTCCACCTCGTCTCGCAGATCTCGGTAGAGCTCGACCGAGTTCATCATCATCTGCGTGAGGCTCAGCGAAGAGCGCAATTGGCCCACGAGACCAGCCGAATGGAAGGTCGAGCCGCTCGTCAGCTGCGCCCGCTCGACAAGCACGACGTCGTTCCAGCCGAGACGGGCAAGCCAGTACAAGATGGAGCAGCCGCCGACTCCTCCCCCGACGACGACTGCGCGTGCCCGCTCGATCACTGTCCCGGCTCCTTTGCCAGTAGGCAGGCGACGAGGCCGGAATCATCTATACCATGGCACCACTGGGCATCGTCGATTCGTGGCACAGGATTGACAGAGGACTGAGGAGGGGGATCATGGGGGGCCGCGCACGGACGCACGGTGAGGGCCGTTCGCACGACGGTGAGGCCCCTCCATGGCTGGATGACGTCTCGCGCGCCGAAGGTCCCCTTTACGCTCAGATCGGCGAGGTCATAGAACAGGCGATCTGCTCCGGTGATCTTCGGCCGGGTGATCGCCTTCCGCCCGAGCGTGAGCTTGCCGGTTGGTTCGGCGTCAACCGCCTCACCCTTCGCCAGGCCTTGTCCGACCTCGAACGGAGCAGGCTGATTCGCCGCTCGGTCGGCCGCCAGGGCGGCACCTTCGTGGCCGAGCCGACCGTCGAGCGGGACCTGTCGAGCTTTGCCGGCTTTTCCGAGCAAGCACGTCGCCTTGGTCTTACAGCGAGCTCTGTGGTGCTGCACGTCGAGCAGCTCCCCGCTTCGACGACCGTCGCTCGTGGGCTCGAGCTTGAAGACGGGGCGCCCGTCTACGAAGTGGCGCGGTTGCGTCTCGCGAACTCGAGGCCGGTCGTTCTCGAATCGTCGAGCTTCCCGGCGGAACGGTTTCCCGGGATGCTGGAAGAGCGGCTCGAGGGCTCGCTTTACGAGCTCTTGGCGGTCCGCTACGAGTCCCGACCATGCCGGGCAGTCGAGAAGCTCGAGCCCGTCCGGGCGGACAACCACTCGGCGACGTTGCTCGGCGTCAGCCGCGGGGCGCCGCTGCTGCTCGTGGAGCGGGTCGCGTTCGATGCCGAGGGCAGGCCGGTCGAGTTCGCCCGGGACTTGTTCCGGGGCGACCGCACTCGCATGATCGTCTGGAGCTTCGACCTCCCCGAGCACTGAGCCAGGTTTGTCTTCCGAGGCTTCGTCCAACGGCTAGACGAGCTCCTCGGGTGGCAATGACTCTCTTGGGATCTCGACTGGGCCGGACTCGGCGGGCACGTGGACCTCGATCACCTTCCTCGTCTCGAACAGCGCGTAGTAGATGACGCCGATGATCACGATGAACGCCAGCACCGTGTAGAGAATTGGGATCTTGTTGAGGAAAGACAGGCCGAGGCTCAACAGGCCGGCAGTCTGGTTCGGCGAGGGGTTGCTGGCGGCGCGCGGCCAGGCGAAGTTGACGAGCATGGAGCCCCCGTAGACGAGGGCGAGGACATTGACGATCGGGCCCCACACTCCGAGCTTGAAGGGCGACTTGACCTTCGGCCACCCACCCAGTCTTGCTTTCATGACAGCCAGGTTGCCGAGGAAGTACGACAGGTAGATCATGCCGGTTGCGGCAATGGCGATGATTCCCACGCCTGCGTACTTGAACAGGGGGATGGCGGCGACGATCGCCACCGCGATGCAGGACCAGATGGGCGTGTGGAGGTGCGGGTGGACCTTGCCGAGGGCACGCGAGAACGGGAGCCGATTGTCCCGGGCCATGCCGAAGCAGAGGCGCACGGTCGCTGCCATTATGCACATGCAACACACGAAGATGGCTGCCGACACGACCAGCAGGTAGACGGTTGCCCAGAATTTGGAGAAGTTGGCGTCGATGATCTGCGCGGGTCCCCAACCGTCCTTGATGGCCGTGCCCAGGTTCGGGATGGCCATGAGGGTCGCCAGCAGGAAGATGCCACCGATCACGAAGGCGCCGCCGACCGAGGCGAGCACGGCTTGGGGCGCCTTGCGCCTCGGGTCGTTGGTCTCCTCGGCGAGGGTCGAGGCGGTGTCGAAGCCGTAGATGACGAACAGGCTCATGAACATCGCCGCGAAGAACACGCCGAATCCGACATGGATGCCGCCGCTGTTGGTCACCACCGATATGGGTTGGTGCCGGTGGACGATGAGCATGACGACGGCGAAGACCACCATGCCCACGATCTCGAAGAACACCCCTGTGTTGTTGATGATCGAGACCAGCTTCACGCTGTAGATGTTGAGGATCGTGACGACCACGAGCGTGATCGCCGCAATCCAGATCTGGTCGTGGAGGCTGGCGGCGTTGAGATGCCATCCCATGTTGTCGAACGCCGGCAACAGCGTCAACGGCAAGGTGGCGACGACGGCGGTCACGGTGATGATCCCGGCGAAGACGTAGATCCATCCTGTCAACCAGGCGTACTTCTTCCCGGCCAGGTACTTGGTCCACTGGAAGACCGATCCAGCGATGGGAAAGTGGCTCGAGACCTCGGCGAAATTGAGCGCCACGATGAACTGCCCCAAGGCGACGATCGGCCAGCTCCAGATGAAGACGCCCCCGGCGGTGATAAGGCCGAGGGAGAACAGGGTGAAGATGCCCGTCGAGGGCGAGATGTAGCTGAAGGCGGCTGCAAATGAGCTGAACAGACCTAGCGTGCGGTGCAGCTCCTGCTTGTACCCGAAGCGGGCCAGGTCCTTGGTGTCGTCGGACTGGTCCGCGGAAATCCTTTGATCCTGCTCCGCCATCCCCGGTCTCTCCTTGCTCTCCCCACAGAACACTTGTCCGGGAGACCAGTTCAGAGAGAGGTCGCACGCCCGTCGCCGCGAGCCGACAGAGCGCGTGGAGCGCCCACCCCTTGATTACTTGCCCCCCGTTTGATCGCCGGAGCGATCCGCGCGTGAAGTTACTCCGGTGCTGCCATATTGTCTAGACCTATCTTCGGGGGCCGCTGCTGGCGGTCCTCGCCCTCAGCGTCTGCGCAGGAGGATCCCGCGTATGAACGCGGCCTGCCCGGCGTGCTGGAGATCGTCGGCGATCACGCTGATCAACCGCACACCGAGGGTCACTGGCGGGTCCCAGCGCCTGTCCACGACACGATCCAGGTCAGAGTCAGACAAGGGGCGGACGAAGCGGAGCGTGCTCTCGCAGACCGCCTCGTGGTAGCCGCGCAGGTTGTCCGCGTCGGCCGTCACGGCGGCGATCTGGGCCGCGTTGTGGCCGTAGCCCGTGTCCGAGACGTCGAGGGCCAGGGCGAACCGCGCGGCCCAGCCAGAGGCCGTCCAGACCTGTTCGGTGCCGGCGACCTCGGCGATGTGGTCGTCCTGGACGCGGGTCAGGTGCCATATGAGCCAAGCGATCGAGTTGGCGTCATCATCGAGGCGGAAGGTCAGCTGGTCGCGCGTGAGGCCGTTGAGCACCTCCTGCACGACCTCGCGGATGCGTCCAAAGGCATCACTTACCAATTCGGCGCTCGTCATGTCGTCCCTCCTTTTGCCGCCGCTGAGACGGCGTAAGACCGTCGCAAACCTACCTGGCGTTTGTGGCACGGTGTTCACAGCATCGTCCGCGATGTCGCTGCTCCCCCCAGCGCGCCCCTGCGGTCCAGCAGCCGGCAGGCGACCTGTTGACATAGCGGCGTCGGAGTTGTTGACTGAGATTGGAGAGCATGTCCTTCCGGCGTGACCGTGAAGCTCCCCCCCGGCCCCGGGCTTGCCCCGGGGCCGAGTTGACTTGACAGCGGGCCATGCGAGGTCCCCGGGCTGGGCGGGGTCCCCGGGCTGGACGCCGGGCAGCGCCCTTACGTGCGCCCGGGTGAGCTCGCTGCGAGATCGAGCCGAAGTTTCGCGCCGGCCGAAGTTTCGCACTGCAGATCCGGTACATCGCCGGGTGATGAGGCGGGTGATGACCCAGGTGATGAAACTCATGCGGGTCGGCGCTTGCTCCGATACGCGAAGACAAGACAAGACAAGTCGGGTCTTCGCGAACGAAGGTTGATTTCGACGGCTTGATCTAGCCGGGCATCCACCACCGAGGTGGTCCCGGGCTCCAAAGCTTCGGTTCTGACAAAGGAATCGAGCAAAGGAGCCAGGGACCGTGGC